>ENA-ORSS01000383-ORSS01000383.1-human-gut-metagenome-genome-assembly--contig:-NODE-383-length-55096-cov-4.588997_pt1 | contig 55096 bp, 39 predicted proteins | sample MGYA00241899_ERZ509162 | MGnify/ENA primary metagenome ERZ509162 (study PRJEB26280, sample SAMEA2338641) | human gut metagenome | biome: human gut; feature: human-associated habitat; material: faeces... | reverse complement strand
AGGTATTAGTTTTTTTTAAGGTAAAAAGATTGTTTTCAGGATAACGCTACAAAGATGCGGGCTTTTTTTGAACTAAACAAATAAAAAACTATGTCTTAAAACATGTTTATTGTTTTTCTTCGTTTACATTCTGTCAAGCTCTCGCTCTTCAATAGTATTACAAAGATAAGAAATATTTCTTAAAATAAAACCTTTTCAAGCTTTTTTCTCACGTTTGTATACAATATTATATTTCAGGGACTTTACAAAAATATACCAGAATTCTCCATAAAACAGAAATTGTCAGTCTTTTTCTTATTCACATCTATCATATATTTACACTTCAGGCAAAAACAAAAAAAATTCAGCAATCCGACATTTTTCTTCCTGTCTTCCACAGCCACAACTTGTAATTCGAGAAGTTATTTTATAAATTAACTACTAGTATCATCTTTCTTTTATAGGTAGTTCAGGAAAGAATCATTATTTTTGCAAACAAAAGTGTAAAACGAAAACGCTATGACAGAAATGAAAGTAACGGAAAGTTCTGAAAAGAAAAGTCTGAACTTTATTGAACAAATTGTAGAAAAAGATTTGAAGGAGGGAAAGAACGGAGGAAGAATACAGACCCGTTTCCCGCCTGAACCAAACGGATATTTACATATAGGCCACGCTAAGGCCATCTGCATGGACTTCGGTATCGCCCAGAAATATGGAGGTGTATGCAACTTGCGCTTCGACGATACAAACCCGACCAAGGAAGATGTAGAATATGTAGAAGCAATAAAGGAAGACATTCAGTGGCTGGGATATCAGTGGGGAAACGAATATTATGCTTCCGACTACTTCCAGCAGTTGTGGGACTTTGCCATTCGCCTTATTAAAGAAGGTAAGGCTTATGTTGACGAACAGACTTCGGAGGAAATTGCCGCCCAGAAAGGTACTCCTACACAGCCCGGAGTAGAAAGTCCTTACCGTAACCGTCCGATAGAAGAAAGTCTGGCTCTTTTCGAAAAGATGAACAACGGTGAAATAGAAGAAGGTAAGATGGTACTTCGCGCCAAGATAGATATGGCCAACCCGAACATGCATTTCCGCGACCCGATTATCTACCGTGTCGTTAAAACTCCTCATCACCGTACGGGAGATAAATGGAAGGCTTATCCGATGTACGACTTTGCACACGGACAGAGCGACTATTTTGAAGGTGTAACTCACTCTCTGTGTACACTGGAATTTGTGGTTCACCGTCCGCTGTATGACTTGTTCGTAGACTGGGTAAAAGACGGAAAAGATCTCGACGACAACCGTCCCCATCAGTATGAGTTCAACAAACTGAACCTCAGCTACACTTTGATGAGTAAACGTAACCTGCTGATTCTGGTTAAAGAAGGTCTGGTAAACGGTTGGGATGATCCTCGTATGCCGACTATCTGCGCATTCCGCCGCAGAGGATATTCTCCAGAGTCTATCCGCAAGTTCATCGATAAAATCGGTTATACTACTTATGACGCGCTGAACGACTTCGCCCTGCTGGAAAGCGCTGTCCGCGAAGACCTGAACACACGCTCTACACGTGTTTCAGCTGTGCTGAATCCGGTCAAGCTGATTCTTACCAACTATCCGGAAGGAAAGGTCGAAGAGATGGAAGCTATCAACAACCCGGAAGATCCGAACTCACCTACTCACATCATCGAATTCAGCCGTGAGTTGTGGATGGAACGCGACGACTTCATGGAAAATGCTCCGAAGAAGTTCTTCCGTATGACCCCGGGACAGGAAGTCCGTCTGAAGAATGCATACATCGTGAAGTGTACCGGATGCAAGAAAGACGAAAACGGAAACGTGGTAGAAGTATATGCCGAATACGATCCGAATACCAAGAGCGGCATGCCAGAAGCCAACCGCAAGGTGAAAGGTACATTACACTGGGTAAGCTGCAATCATTGCTTGAAAGCAGAAGTCCGCTTGTACGACCGCTTGTGGAAAGTTGAAAATCCGCGTGACGAAATGGCTGCTATCCGCGAAGCAAAGAACTGCTCGGCACTGGAAGCGATGAAGGAAATGATCAATCCGGATTCACTGAAAGTTCTGAAGGAATGTTATGTAGAAAAATTCCTGGCAGATGCCAAACCGCTCGACTACTTACAGTTCCAACGTATCGGATACTTCAATGTCGATAAGGATTCTACTCCGGAACATCTGGTATTCAACCGTACCGTATCGCTGAAAGATACCTGGAGCAAAATCAATAAATAAGCATATTATACCATTTGGTATAAAAGCCGGAAACACAGATTGCGCAAAAACTGTACACATATGAAAAGATGGGGACATGCATTTGCGTAATCTGCGTTTTTATTTATATCTCTTTTAAAAAAAACATCAAATTATGAAGGACGACTTGTCTTCAATCTTCCATAAACCAGAGTTCAAACAGTTGCTGGCTAAATATTCGGATATGATAGAGAATCATACCTCTATTTACCTGGAACCTGACGAAATCACCTTATTGGCCGAGTTTTACGCCAGTATGGGAAATATCAGAGCTTCTGAGGAAGTAGTGGACTATGGCCTGTCGCTTCATCCGGACAATCTGGACATATTGATATTCAAATGCCACAACCTGATTGTCAAAGGATATACCATCGAAGCACAGGAAGTACTCAACTCCATAGCAGATACGAACGACTATGAGGTAAGATTATTGCAGGCCGAACTCTATCTGGCACAAAAGCGGAACCAAGAGGCCGACGAACTGCTGGAACAGCTTTATCAGGACGAGAAAGATATAGACACCATGCTCGACATCGCTCACCTGTACATGGACGACCACCAAAAGAAAAACGCATACCACTGGTTACAGAAAGCCAGCAGCCAGGATCCGGATAACCTGGGCGTATTGGAAGAACTAGCGTCTTATTACTTTAGCTTTGGCAATCCGGAAGAAGCTGCCGACCTATACAACCGGCTGCTCGACGAAGCTCCTTATACCATCGATTTCTGGCATAACCTGATACGGTGCTATCTCCGTATGTATAAGCCGGAAAAGGCTATGGAAGCAGTCGACTTTGCCATGGCCATAGACGAAACGAACCTGATAACATGGGAGCTGAAAAGTAATGCGCTGCTGCTGGAAAATGAAATAGACAAAGCATTGGAGTGCCTTTTCTACATTGAAAAGTATACTACAGAAAAGCCGTACATCCAGAATATCATTCTGTCTATCTATTTCCTTACGCAAAATTATCAGAAAGTACTGGAATATGCCGACAAAATAACGAAGAGTGGCAACCTTGCCGACTTCGAAATGGCAGCTCTGTATCATAAAAAAGGATACTCACATTTGCAACTGGGAAATGTCCAAGGCTGCGAAGAGGATATCGAACAAGGACTGGCATACGATAACCATAACAGTGATCTCTACCTGCTGAAAGGAGAATTACAGCTTACAGAAGGCAAACCGGAAGACGCACAACAGGCATTCCACTACGGCCGCCTGTTTGCTGAAGATGAAACAGATGCCATTTCTTACACAGGAAATGCTTACTTCCATCACAAATACTGGCAACAGGCATTGAGCTGCTTTAAGGAACAGGAAGAACTTGCTCCTGAAACAATGCGTATCCATTATTACCATATAGCCTATTGTTACTATCGCATGGGACTGGAAGAGGAAATGCTGACCTATCTGGTACGAGGAGCCATCTTCTCTCCCGAATCACTGAAAGAGGAAGGACAGCATCATACACCCTTCGAAGAGGATACACATTTCCTTGAACTCGGAAAGGCTGTTTTCCAGAAAATTGAAAATGGAGAAATCAATCCTATGAAGTATCTCCAAGATTAAGGGTATAATAAAACTGAAAGCAAAAGAAAAGTTTTTCTGACAAATATTTGGTTTTTACATTTAATCACTTTATATTTGCCACGAACAAAGAAATAAATCAAGTATGAATAATAATCTGACTATCCGCCATCATCATGCTCCTGACGTAAAAATACGGTAGGCTGATGTGTCGTATAGTTACAGAAATAGAAAGGCTTGCCGTATTGCGGTAAGCCTTTTTTTATTCGATAATTTAAATTTAATAGAATATGCTTAGAATTGCCGTCCAATCAAAAGGCCGTTTGTTTGAAGATACTATGGCCTTGTTTGCAGAAGCAGACATCAAACTATCTACTTCGAAACGTACCTTGCTTACGCAAGCATCCAATTTCCCGATTGAAGTTCTCTTTCTGCGCGATGACGATATTCCGCAAAGTGTGGCAAGCGGAGTAGCCGACTTGGGTATCGTAGGTGAAAATGAATATGTAGAACGAGCCGAACGTGCTGATATCGTTTACCGTCTGGGATTCAGCAAGTGCAGATTATCGCTGGCTATTCACAAGGAAGAAGAATATAACGGACCATCGTGGTTCAACGGTAAGAAAATCGCTACCTCTTATCCCGGTATCCTGAAAACCTATTTGAAAGAGCAAGGTATCGATGCCGATATCCATGTCATTACCGGATCAGTAGAGATCGCTCCCGGCATAGGACTTTCGGATGCTATATTCGATATTGTCAGTTCCGGTTCTACGCTGATCAGCAACAACCTGAAAGAAGTGGAAGTGGTGATGAAAAGTGAAGCATTGCTGATAGGCAATCCCAATCTGACACCGGAAAAGCAGGAAGTACTGAAAGAGTTTCTATTCCGTATAGAAGCCGTAAAAGCTGCTGAGGATAAGAAATATGTGCTGATGAACGCTCCTACTGATAAGGTAAAAGAGATCACAGCCGTCTTGCCGGGCATAAAGAGTCCGACAATCATGCCTCTGGCAACAGAAGGATGGAGCAGTGTACACACGGTAATCGACCAGAAATGTTTTTGGGAAATCATCGGCAAACTAAAGGCACTGGGAGCCCAAGGCATTTTGGTACTGCCTATTGAGAAAATGATTTTATGATTTATGAATTAAAAATGTCTCGCATTATGAATATCATACGTTACCCCGAACGCCCGAAATGGAAAGAACTGCTGAAACGTTCTGCCCTGCACACCGAAGATCTCCGTGAAACTGTTTGCAAAATACTAGGAGAAATTCGGGCAGAAGGTGATCGTGCTGTTATCCGTTTCGAAGAGCAATTCGACAAAGTAAAATTAGATTCACTGGAGGTTACGGAAAAAGAATTTGAGGAAGCCGAAAAAGCAGTCGACGTAAAACTCAAAGAGGCCATTATGCTGGCTTTGAACAATATCCGCACGTTCCATGCCGCACAAAAATTTGAGGGAAAGAAAGTAGAAACACTTCCGGGCGTCACCTGCTGGCAGAAAGCTGTTGCCATAGAGAAAGTAGGTCTTTATGTACCGGGCGGAACAGCTCCCTTGTTCTCTACCGTACTGATGCTTGCCACTCCGGCACAAATTGCCGGATGCAAGGAAATCATATTGTGTACACCTCCCGACCGGGAAGGTAAAATTCATCCGGCTATCCTGTATGCAGCACGCGCGGCTGGTGTAAAAAGAGTATTCAAGGCCGGTGGAGTACAAGCCATTGGAGCCATGGCATACGGTACTGACAGCATTCCCAAAGTATATAAGATATTCGGACCGGGCAACCAATATGTCACAATAGCCAAACAGCAGGTTGCCCTGCGTGATGTAGCCATTGACATGCCTGCCGGACCATCAGAAGTGGCGGTACTTGCCGATGACACAGCCAATCCGGTATTTGTTGCGTCCGACCTTCTCTCACAGGCTGAGCATGGTGCCGACAGTCAGGCCATACTGATAACAACCTCCGAGACACTGATTGACGAGGTAGCGGCAGAAGTAGACCGGCAACTGGCTGAGCTTCCCCGCAAGGCTCTCGCCGAAAAATCACTTCAGTCGAGTAAGCTTATTCTGGTAAAAGAAATGCAAGAAGCTGTCGACATGATCAATGAATACGCACCTGAACATTTAATCATCGAAACAAAAAATTACATGGATATAGCCAATCAGGTTGTCAATGCCGGATCTGTATTTCTGGGCTCATACTCACCGGAAAGTGCGGGCGACTACGCATCGGGTACCAACCACACCCTTCCAACCAACGGCTATGCCAAAGCTTACAGCGGTGTCAGTCTGGACAGCTTTATACGCAAGATAACCTTCCAGGAAATAACGCGCGATGGTATCGCTGCCCTCGGACCGGCCATTCAGGTAATGGCTGCCAACGAACATCTTGATGCTCATAAGAACGCCGTAACCGTACGACTTAATGAAAATCTCTAATCGACAAGAAAAGTTATGAAACCGTTGAAAGAATTGACACGACCGAATATATGGGTCCTGAAACCTTACTCTTCGGCACGTGATGAATATAGCGGAAAAGAGGCTTCCGTCTTTCTGGATGCCAACGAAAATCCGTACAATACTCCCAACAACCGATACCCTGATCCGCTGCAACGCGAACTGAAGGACATGATTGCCTTAATCAAAAAAGTCAGTCCGAATCAAATATTTTTAGGCAACGGAAGCGACGAAGCAATTGACTTGGTATACCGCGCCTTTTGCCGACCGGGTATCGACAATGTTGTTGCCATCGATCCGACTTATGGCATGTATCAGGTATGTGCCGACGTAAACGACGTAGAATATCGCAAGGTTTTGCTTGACAATACATTCCAGTTCAAGGCAGACGAGCTGCTGGCTGCTTCGGATGAGAATACCAAACTGATCTTTCTGTGTTCGCCCAACAATCCGACTGGAAATAACCTGTGCCGCGAGGAGATTCTTACTTTGTTAAACAAATTCCAGGGACTGGTTATCGTCGATGAAGCTTATATCGACTTTTCCGATGAGCCTTCTCTTATCAGCAAATTAAAGGAATACCCCAATCTGATTATCTTCCAGACCTTCTCAAAAGCATGGGGTTGCGCAGCCATCCGTTTGGGTATGGCATTTGCTTCTCCGGAGATAATCGGCATACTTAGCAAAATAAAATATCCGTATAATGTCAACCGGCTCACACAGCAGGAAGCTATTCAGATGATGCATAAGCACTATGAGGTGCAACGATGGGTACAGTCCTTGCTCAATGAGCGTACACGTATGATCAAAGAATTTGGGAAACTGCCTTGCTGTGTCCATATCTACCCCACAGATGCTAATTTCTTTCTGACCCGAGTAACCAATGCAAAGGCTATTTACGACTATCTGGTAAGTAAAGGGATCATTGTCCGCAACCGTTCCGGCGTTACCCTGTGTCACGAATGTTTGCGTATCACCATCGGTACCCGTCCTGAGAACGATGCTTTGCTTGAGGCTTTAAAACAATATAATCCAGCATGATCATGAAAAAGAAAGTATTGTTTATTGACCGAGATGGCACATTGGTCATCGAACCTCCCATCGACTATCAGTTGGATGCCTTCGAAAAACTGGAGTTTTATCCTAAAGTATTCCGTAACCTGCATTTCATCCGCCAGAAGCTTGACTTTGAATTTGTAATGGTTACCAACCAGGACGGATTAGGTACATCTTCGTTCCCCGAAAACACCTTCTGGCCCATACACAATCTGGTCATGAAAACATTTGCCAACGAAGGCATTACATTCGATGAAGTGTTTATAGACCGTAGCTTCCCAGAAGACAACGCTCCTACCCGGAAGCCACGTACCGGTATGCTCACTCGTTATTTAAATAATGAGGAGTATGATTTGAACGGCAGTTTTGTCATAGGCGACCGGGCTACCGATGTAGAATTGGCATATAACTTAGGGTGCAAAGCTATCCTATTGCAAAAGGACTACAGCCTGCTGACAGACAAAAAATTACAGGACTGCTGTGTACTTGCTACTACCGACTGGGATAAGGTAGCCGAATTTCTATTCGCCGGAGAACGGATTGCTGAAGTACGCCGTACAACGAAAGAAACAGATATCTATATCCGCCTCAACCTGGATGGAAACGGCACCTGCGAAATCAGTACCGGACTGGGATTCTTCGACCACATGCTGGAACAAATCGGCAAACATGGCGGCATAGATCTGACCATCCGTGTGAAAGGAGATCTGGAAGTGGATGAACATCACACCATTGAAGATACGGCCATTGCTTTGGGAGAATGTTTGTATAAAGCTTTGGGCAGTAAAAGAGGTATTGAAAGATACGGCTATTGCCTGCCTATGGATGACTGTCTGTGTCAGGTTGCTCTCGATTTCGGAGGCCGTCCCTGGCTGGTATGGGATGCAGAATTCAAACGTGAGAAGATTGGCGAAATGCCTACCGAAATGTTTCTCCATTTTTTCAAGTCGCTGAGTGATGCAGCCCATATGAACTTGAACATCAAGGCTGAAGGACAGAACGAACATCACAAAATAGAAGGTATATTCAAGGCGCTGGCACGTAGTATAAAAATGGCTGTCAGAAGGGATATTTATCATTACGAAATACCTTCAAGCAAAGGATGTATTTAGTACGTTAAACCATAAAAGTATCGGGCCATGAAAAAACTGATTATTCTCATTGTTCTCCTGACTGGTTTTATGATAGGCATCAACCTGTCGAGAGATAAAACCGGATTTCGTACTTATCAGGACGTATTGGCAGAATTAATCGATGACGCTCCAATGAAGACCTATTGCGACAGTTTCTACGGGTACTGTATTCGTTATCCGGAGTTTTTTTCTCCAGAGATAACCGATGAAGGTTTTGTACGTTTAGGATACTGGAATCACGAACGGTTCGTTATCGAATGTGCTGTACTGAAGGCTCCTGATACCAGCCCGATAAAGGTCAAAATGAAAGAAATGGCAACCAAACTGCATGCTGAAGACCAGCAACTCTTACGCGATTCTTTCATCCTCAGCGGTCCACTGTATGAAAACGGGAACAAGATAGAAGGATATCGATACCACACCAAGTTTGTCCGCAATCAGAAATTATGGGTTTCATATACGCTCTATTATCCCGAATCGTGTAAGTCTGCCCTTACACGTCTGTTTGGGCAGATAGACAGATGGGAAATATAAATCAAAACAAAAACATCCGGCACGGAACAAACGTTACAGCGTCTGAATCCATGCCGGATGCATTATTTTATTACGAATGACTTACTTTTTACTGATGCTGTTCACGCAACAAATCGTTCACTGTTTTTACCGGATTGAAAGTACTCAACGGAACTTCTACAAAGACAGTGCTCCAGTCGCTCATTGAACCATTCCACAAGCCCGGCAATTCCAAAGCCTTCAGGTCTTTACCATTCTTCGATTTATAAGAAATGAATCCTGTAGCCTTATCTACGTACTGCAACAAGTTGAACTTATTGCCTTTATAGTCGCGTACGGCACAAACCAGATCGACCGGATTGAAGTGAGTACCTTTTTCGAACATAGCTTTCTTTTCCGGATCCTTCATATCAATCTGAGAACTTTCCAAAATCTGAAGTGAAACAGTTCCATCCGGATTATAAGCCAGAAACGGACCACCGCCCGGTTCACCCACATTCTTCACCATACCGCAGACGCGCATCGGACGATTCAGTTTCTTACGCAAGTAAATTACAAGATCTGCATCCTCCAGGTCTTTAATATCATTTCTACGGCAACGCAACTGCTGCTGTACGAAACGAATGATTGTTTCAAGCTGGTCGTGGCTGTAATGGCCGCTATCCAACAGTTCCAAATAATCGAATGCCTGTTTCTGAAGTGTAACCAATACACCGGCAAGTAATTTCTTATAGGTTACCGTATCACCTTTCAGACGGTCGGGAACCACATTGTCAATGTTCTTGATAAATACAATATCAGCATCCAGATCATTCAAATTCTCAATCAAAGCTCCATGACCACCCGGACGGAACAGCAATTTACCGTTATCACGGAACGGCTTGTTTTCCATATCGGCTGCAATTGTATCTGTGCTTGCCTTTTGTTCAGAAAAACTGATATTATATTCTACACCATATTTCTTAGCATATTCAGCAACTTTAGCGTCTACCAGTTTCTGGAATAAAGCACGATGTTCGCCCGATACGGTAAAGTGAACATTCACCTTTCCTGTTTTTCCGGCTGCATAAAGAGCTCCTTCTACCAGATGTTCTTCCAGCGGAGTACGTACGCCGTCGGCATAACGATGGAATTTCAGCAAACCTTTTGGAAGAGAACCATAATTTAATCCGGCAGCCTCCAACAGATTAGAAACAACAGCCTTGTAATTATGTTCCGACAAAAGTGCATCGATATTCTTACCTGTATTATCCATACAAGCAGCATTCAAATCATTGTAAAATGCAAAATCATGGATATGATCGAAGAACTTCTTTTCAAAATCGGTAGTAGGCTCGTCATAGTCTGCCCCCAGAAATTCGAACATATTCTTAAACATACGGCTTGCAGCCCCCGAAGCAGGTACAAACTTTACAATCTTTTTGTCGGTGTCTTTATACGCATCCCATGCTGCCAGATACTTTTTCTGATCATCAGCATCGGCTATCATGATACCATTATTGTCGACCGATGCAGCAGCAGCTAATTGCAAATAAGGAAATCCTTTTTCGAAACAAGCCAATTGTTCTGCAATCTGTTCTTCGGAAATTCCTTTCTTTGCGAGTAATTCTTTGTCTTCGTGTGTTAACATATTATGATAAATTTAAGTGATAAATATTCATTTACAAATCGTTTACACCTCAAAAGTATAAAAAAACCATTAAGTTTGTAACAATAAAAGAAGAAAAAAACTATCTTTACCGCAGAAGCTGTCAGTAATACCTCTTTTTAACTACCTCAAATTAAGAAAAGGTTTCATATTACGACCAACAGGTTCTCAACAAAACTAGAAAGACTATGGACGAACAAGTTTTTTTTACACCAGATGAACACAAACAGTTGATTTCTCTATACAAACGACTACTACAACTATCTGGAGATACCTTGCAAAAAGACGACTGTAGCAACCTGAAAAAACATCTGATACAAGTCATGTCAGAAGGAAGCATACCACGCAATGCTTTCGGTATGAATCCAATTATCAAAGACATGCAGACGGCTGTTATTGTAGCCGAAGAAATCGGCATGCGGCGTGCTTCTATATTAGGTATCATGTTACACGAATCCGTGAAATATAATCTTTGTAGTCTGGAATCAATCAAGCAGATGTACGGGGAAGATGTGGCCGGAATCATACATGGTCTGGTAAAGATAAACGAGCTATATTCCAAGAGTCCGACCATCGAATCAGAAAACTTTCGTAACCTGCTACTCTCTTTTGCAGAGGACATGCGGGTTATCCTTATTATGATAGCCGACCGCGTGAACCTGATGCGTCAGATAAAAGACAGTACGAACGAAGAGGCACGACTGGAAGTATCGAACGAGGCTGCTTACCTGTATGCTCCACTGGCTCACAAATTGGGATTATATAAGCTGAAATCGGAACTGGAAGATTTGTCACTGAAATATACACAACACGATGTGTACTATCACATCAAAGACAAACTGAATGCTACCAAGGCTGCCCGCGACCGCTATATTGATGCCTTCATCGAACCGGTAAAGAAAAAGCTGGAGGAAAGCGGACTGAAGTTCCATATCAAGGGACGTACCAAATCCATCCATTCTATTTACCAGAAAATGAAGAGACAAGGATGTCCGTTCGAAGGCGTATACGACTTGTTCGCCATCCGAATTATCCTCGATTCTCCTCTCGATAAAGAGAAGCAGGAATGCTGGCAGGCATATTCCATCGTGACCGATATGTATTTGCCTAATCCCAAACGCTTGCGCGACTGGCTGTCAGTACCTAAGAGCAACGGTTATGAATCGCTGCACATCACTGTCATGGGCCCTGAGGGAAAATGGGTGGAAGTACAGATACGTACCGAACGTATGGATGAAATAGCCGAAAAAGGTCTTGCCGCCCACTGGAGATATAAAGGCTTAAAGGGAGAAAGTGGACTCGACGAATGGCTGAATTCTATCCGTGAAACATTGGAAAATGCAGACAGCGACATGGAGGCCATGGATCAGTTCAAGCTCGAACTATACAAGGACGAAGTGTTCGTCTTTACTCCCAAAGGTGACTTATACAAACTTCCTCAAGGATCTACCGTCCTCGATTTTGCCTTTGCCATTCACACCAATCTGGGATGTCACTGTATCGGTGCCAAGGTAAATGGAAGAAATGTCCAGTTAAGACAAATTCTTAACAGTGGAGATCAGGTAGAGATTACGACTTCTACCACGCAGACTCCTAAACGTGACTGGTTGAACTTTGTTACGACTTCGAAAGCCAAGACCAAGATACGTCAGGCACTGAAAGAAATGGTAGCCCGCCAGACAGAATTTGCCAAAGAAACACTGGAACGCAAATTCAAGAACCGTAAGCTGGAATATGATGAAGCAATCTTGATGCGACTCATCAAGAAGCTGGGCTTTAAGACTGTAACCGATTTCTATCAGAGTATTGCCAACGAAACGCTGGAAGTGAACGATATCATCGACCGGTATGTTGAAATGCAACGTAAGGAAACCGAACAGCGTGAAGAAGTCAGCTACCGCAGTGCGGAAGGGTTCAATATACAACAGAACACAGAGGGGAAAGACTTTTATAAAGACGATGTGCTGGTAATAGACCAGAATCTGAAAGGTATTGATTTCAACCTGGCTAAATGCTGTAACCCTATTTACGGTGACGATGTGTTTGGCTTTGTAACTATATCGGGAGGAATCAAGATTCACCGTTGTGACTGTCCGAATGCCAAGGAGCTGAAAGCCCGCTTCCCTTACCGCATTGTCCGTGCGCGCTGGGCTGGAAAGAGTCAGGGAAAGCAATATCCGATCACGCTCCGTATCGTGGGACATGACGATATAGGCATTGTTACAAACATTACTTCCATCATCAACAAAGAGAACAATATTTTATTGCGATCAATCAGTATTGATTCTCACGACGGGTTGTTTTCGGGTATGCTGACCGTAATGGTAGATGATACATCGAAACTGGAATCACTCATCAAAAAAATAAAGACTGTAAAAGGAGTGAAACAAGTAAACCGTGGATAATCATTTCTGCCTCCTTTTCAGCCTTTAAAAAACATGCCCAAGTTATGCACAAAACTTGGGCATATTTTCATAAATTTATCGAGATTTTTTTTTATTTTCTGTACAAACTTTCTGAACATGTATACAACTATTTTTAGTTCATCAGCATACAAGTCCAGAATTCCACTTTTCTTTTCTTCATTACCCAGGCGTAACAAATGTTAATAAACCTAATTATGGCATATGAAATACAAAGAAAATCAATATCTTTAGGGCGTTTTTTTAAAATCTGAAGAAAAATGAAAAAAACTATCTTAACCACATTACTTTTAGTTGTGGCAGTACTGATGGTCATCGCTCAGGGTACAGCCGAAATCAAGTTCGAAAAGACAACACATAACTTTGGAGCTTTTTCAGAAAATAATCCTAAAGTCACTTGCAAATTCAAATTCACCAATACAGGAAATGGTCCGCTGGTAATTCATCAAGCTATCGCATCATGCGGATGTACAGTACCACAATATCCCAAAGAACCAATCAAGGCTGGTGAAAGCGGAGAAATAACAGTTACTTACAACGGAGCAGGAAAATTTCCCGGTCATTTCCGCAAGTCGATTACATTACGTACCAATGCCAAACAAGAGGTGGTACGTCTTTACATCGAAGGTGATATGACACCTAAAGGTTCAGAACCTCAACAGAACTAAAAGACAATAAACTCACAATAACAAACATCCGGTTAGATCTTGTACACATAGATTTAGCCGGATGTTTTTTATTTACACTTGCACAATCCGATGGATTTAGTACTTTTGTATACACATTTAAAACAAACGACAATTCTAAAAACACACAAATCTATGAAAAATCTAATTCTCACAGTCATTGCTGTATGCAGTCTCAATACCATACAAGCACAAGAAATAAGTTACAAAAAGTGGGTAAAAGAAGCTCCTCGGCTGGAAGACTCTTTTTTCACTACTCCCAAAGCAAAAGAAGTGGCAGAAACAGTTCTTTTATACCAGCAACCTACAGGCGGATGGCCCAAAAACATTAATTTTTTTCAGACACCCGACAACAAAGAAAAAGCTTTGGAAATCAAAAATGACGTCAATGCCAGTACGATTGACAATGGAGCCACCACAACAGAAATAATCTATCTTTCCAGATTATACAACGCCACTCACGACGAAACATATAAAGAAGCGGCTATACGCGGACTGGACTATCTGTTCGAAGCTCAATACGAAAACGGTGGGTGGCCTCAGTTTTATCCGCGTCCCAAAGGATATTATGTTCAAATAACTTACAACGATAACGCCATGATAAATGTAATGAATCTGCTTCGCGATGTAAGTAACGGAAAATCCCCTTTCACCTACCTGCCAGAATCAACCCGCCAAAAAGCTCAGAAAGCAATAGATAAAGGAGTAGAATGCATACTCAAAACACAGGTTAAACAGCATGGTAAACTTACCGTTTGGTGCGCACAGCACGACCGTAAAACATTTGCTCCGGTAAAAGCGCGAGCTTATGAGCTTCCGTCATTGAGCGGAGCAGAATCGGCTAATATCGTAATTTATTTAATGCAGCTTCCTAATCTTTCAGCAGAGGTTATTCAAAGTATAGAATCAGCAGTACAATGGTTCAAAGATTCAGAGATAAAAGGCATTAAAATAGAATCCTTCATCAATAAGGATGGAAAGAAAGACCGCCGTGTAGCACCATGTGAAGACTGCAAGCCAATGTGGGCAAGATTCTATGAACTAGAAACTAACCGTCCTTTTTTCTGCGACCGGGATGGTATAAAGCGCTATCATCTGTCCGAAATCGGCTATGAGCGTCGTAATGGATACAGCTGGCTGAACCGATCTGGAGAAAATGTTTATAAAGAATATGCTCAATGGCAAAAAAGAATAAGGAAATAAGACAGTCTGAAATATAATGCACATAGAAATAAACTGAGTATTTTCTGAAATTACAGAAAACCAAAAGGCTCTATCAGTTCTCCACTTGTTGGAATGATAGAGCCTTTTATAAAAACGTGTAAATCTCAGGAATTAAAAGATTACACCCAAACGAAAACCGACATTACTTTGTCCTGTCACATCTCCAGTAAGCGTTGACATTTCATTAGTCATATAATTATAATATCCTGCTATGTGGAAACCAAAGCGACGATAAGGAGAAGGATATATTTTTAAGCCAAGTTCTGGAGAGGCATAAAATCCCCATCCGTCATCGTAAACTCCTCCTGTACCGTAGTATGTAGTATAACGAGTAAAAGCAGCTCCCAGTTTTACACCAACATACGGTTTCACATATCTGCCGTTATACAAATTATAGGAAACACTTGCACCAAAAGGTAACTGATAGGCTGAACGCTGCTGATCTGTTGTCAATGCCTCAGTTGGAGATAGCTGAAGTGTCTGTCTGCCTATATATTTATGATTGGTATGAAAATTAATAAAGGCTCCTACCGACCAACGAGGTGTCAACTCATACAGCCCTTCAAAATTCATTCCCCATCCGCTTATCTTATCGGCAAAATCTGTAGAAACCGGTGCATTCATCTGCCAATCAACAATAAGATGTGCCTTTTGAGAATCCCACTGAGCGTAGCTTTGCGTTGCAAACATAGCCAAAGCACAGAATGCCAAGGCCAGTTTTTTGAATATACTATTTGTTTTCATTATTAACATCCTCCATTATTTTTCAGTATTGATATAAGTAGACTGATTGAAAGCCTGATCAACTCCATTCAGTAATAGCTGCATGTTTATTTTACTATTGTTATACTGGAAGCCGGATGCACTGGCATACCATACAACCGGAAGCTTTTTCTGAGTGCCATCTTCACTTTTATCAGTCAAGTCGACTATTTCCATAACCAGCGTATTAGTATCATAGCTATAAGTTACAGGATATGAATAATACCATCCACTCCACCAGGGTCCCCAAAAGCCACTGCTCCACCAGCCGCCAAACGGATCGCCCCAATAGCCACCACCAGTTATCACCTGATTGGTTTGTGAAACATATGAGAGCTGCAAACCTATATTTGCCTGATCTTTTAATACCGGGTCAGTAATACGTTCATATCCCCGACGATTCATCTGGCTTTCTACCGCGCTGATAATCATTTTAGCATTCTCATCCTTCCAGTATGAAGCATGTACTCCACTTGCTTCCAAAATACTATCCGGCAAGAAATAAGTCTGAAAACTACTGAAGTCTGTATTACTGTCATGGTCTGTATATACCACCAGATCTGCATCCAGTTCTCCCATATCTGGATCTTTTTCGCACGACGCCATAAATACTCCCGTCATGCAAGCCATAATAAATAAAATCTTTTTCATAAGTCTTAAATTCATTATATTTACAAATATCACAATGAACGTCCCTTAAAGACACTGCTTTTCTGTATAGGCAAAACCACTCCGTTCAACGTCATTCGGTTGGAGTTGAAATTAGGATTGATTTCCACCGTAGCTTTGTTTGTTCCCTTCGGCATACTGATATTTACCCGGGCAGAAATACCTGTTCCCATTACATTCATCGAAAGTGAAAGATTTCCTTTTTTATCAGTCTTTACTTCATAATCGGAAACACTGCCATCAACAGTTACGCCACCTATTCCGTTCGGACCACTGACAGGTATATTGAATGCCACCTGCACTACAGCTTTATCGCCTTTTACGGAAACAAAATTCGTATTCGAATTAACGTAAGCCATATTGCCGTATTTAAATACAACCTGGTCGGCTTCCAATGTAAAAGCCTTTTCATTAATAGCCTGTATAGCTTCGACAGCAAACAAGCTATCCAACTGTTCTTGCAAAGCTTTTTTCTCTTCACGAGACAACTTCTTCTCTGTGTCTTGTGCCTGAATATGCCCTGCCAATAAGGTCAAGGTCATTATCATAAATAATACAATCTTTTTCATAAGCTTCTTCTTTTTAAAAGTTTCAATTATAAAACAAATATATTGCTCTTTTGCTGCATACATATCATTTAAAAAAGTATAAAAGCCTGATAAAAAAATTCTTTTCACATTTATAATTAGTATCTTTAGAGAAACACAAAGCAATCTTTTATGTGTAACCTAAAAATCTCTAATTATGAATAACATAACAGACATCACCATCCTGATAGCCGTCATCGCACTGGCCATGTGGCCCGTAGTCCTGCTCGTATTGAAAACAATGAACATCCGGAAGAAACGTCTGGAACATTTAGAACGTATGACAAAGACAGAGCTAGAGAGCATAAGTACACAAGAACTTGTTATCAGCGTGCTGAAAAAAATCGGCTGCCAGCCTGAAATAAACAATGAAGGACATGTTACATTTAAATATCAGGGAGATGATTTTTATATCGCTGCCGAAGAGGAAAACCGTTTCATCATGATATGGAATCCTTGGTGGGGATCAATCAATACTGACAACGAGGCTTTTCCTTACCTGAAAGAAATCATCAATCTAGTCAATGTCAATTCATTGGTTACAACAGTTTTTATGGTAGATGAAGATGAAAAGACCGTAGGAATCCATTCACACTGCCACACTTTTTTCTCACCCAACGAAGGTGAACTGGAAGACCACTTGAAAATGTTGCTCGACTATTTCTTCGACACCCACAATGCTATAAAAGAATACATGAACCAACTGGGCAATACTGCCGTAGCAGAAGAAGAAAAGAAAGAACGGGTAAAGGTAAAAGGATTTGCCGCATACAAAGAAAATACAGTTCCTATCGAGACAAAAACAGAATAAGCTCGCAAAAAATACGTAAATTTGCGGCATGAAACGAGTTTTAGAAGAAAATAAAGGAATCCCAGCATCACTATTGTGGATGCTGGCTATTATTGCGGGAATATCCGTTGCCAATCTGTATTATAACCAACCATTGCTAAATAAAATAAGTGAGGACTTACGGGTTTCTGAGTTTACAGCGAACCTGATTCCAATGACTACCCAAATCGGTTATGCGCTTGGATTGTTATTCATTATTCCCCTTGGAGATTTATATAAACGCCGTAACATCATTGTTATCAACTTCCTTTTACTTTCCGTAAGCATGCTGGGATTTGCTGTAGCCCAAAACATTTATTTTGTTTTACTGGCTTCGCTGATTACGGGCATCTGCTCTGTCATGCCACAGATTTTCATTCCGATAGCAGCACAGTTTTCACAGCCGGAAAAGAAAGCACAAAATGTAGGAGTTCTGGTAAGCGGACTGCTGACAGGAATCCTTGGCTCGCGGGTTGTAAGTGGTATTGTGGGAGAATACTGGGGATGGAGAACCATTTTTTACATTGCTTCTGTATTAATGCTTATCTGCATATTCGTTATTGTCCGCATATTGCCTGACATGCCTTCTAACTATAAAGGTACTTACACCGGACTAATGAAATCTGTATTTACTTTGGTAAAGGAAAATGCTACACTGCGACTGGTTTCTCTACGTGCCGGAATCTGTTTTGGATGTTTTCTTACTTTATGGGCATGCCTGGCCTTTAAAATGAGCGGAGCTCCTTTCTACGCCGGAAACAATGTCATCGGTATGCTTGGTTTATGTGGTATTGCCGGAGCTATGACTGCTTCCTTTGTCGGTAAGTTTGTACGTATACTGGGAATTAGAATGTTCAATTACATAGGTTGCAGCATCATGATTCTCTCGTGGCTTATCCTCTATTTTTTTCAGGACAGCTATATCGGAATCATAGCCGGTATTATTCTGATTGATATCGGTATGCAGTGTGTACAGATAAGCAATCAGACTTGTGCATTGTCGCTCGTTCCACAAGCCTCGAACAGAGTCAATACTATTTTCATGACAACATATTTTCTGGGAGGATCACTTGGAACATTCCTTGCCGGTACATTCTGGCACCAGTTTGGATGGGCTGGAGTTACAGGTGTAGGTATCTGTCTGGCAAGTTGTTCATTACTGATCACTGCCTTTTCTAAACATTAATTCATTTTCACTGCCATGAATAAGCTTCAGATTTATACCAACGACTGGCTGAAAATACATCCATATACAGCCGTACAACCTTCAGACAGTTATTTTGTAAACCTGTCGAACAAACTATATGGTGCTTGTACATTAACCACACTACCGGATATTTTCCGTAAAAAATTGAGTATGTACATTGCTGCCTATCTGGAAGATCAGATATCAGAATTAGGATTATGGCAAAGTTTTACAGCCGAACACAAACGTTTGTACGGCAGGTATCTTCCCTTTTACCCTACAAACTCCAATTACGTAGCTGATGAAATAAACGAGGAAGATATCCGTTTTATCATTTGGAATACATGGCAGAAAGCAGCTTCTCTGCACGAAAAGACATATATAAATCCCAATGAACACGCTATTGAAGAACAGGCAAGAATCTTTTACGGAATCTTGGAGGAGGCTTATGAAAATGCTCCTGAAAATGAATCCTTAAATCATTATTTCGACCATCCGGGCACCGCTGTAGAAGCAGATCGTAAACTGACGTGGTTATTCGGACATAGTTACCTGACAGAGCCTTCGATGCTGCCTTATATCGAACAAATTGCTCCAAATGACCGTTTTATTGTACCTGTCGGACCACTGGCATTGTTTCTGCATGAATGGATTTCCCTGCTTACAACGTCAGATGCCTGGAAACAAATAAACGGACTCTTTACCGGTAATCCTGAAATACCACAAGAAATTCAGGACAAGAATCGGGAAATATACCGTAATTTTATTGAAGGCACAAATGGCAAGAGAATTGTTTATCTGAACGGTTACACCGAACTACGCCGCTTTCTGGTAAATGTCCTCAAATGGCAGGATGATGACAACCATACTCTCCCTCAAATGAAAGAATATAAAAATTTCATTTTAATGACAGAACCAGAAAAAGGGGTATTGCTTGCGAAAGATATCTGTGAATATATTGCTGATCGGGAAAACCCACTTTATGACAGCGAAAGAGCACAAGCAAATGCTTTCCGTATGCTTACAGAAGAAATGCTTTGTCCACCCGACCTATTGGTACACTGCATAAACAACAAACTTATTCCCGACGCACAACTACCCGACGGAACAGAAAAAGAACTGGTACAGCAGAACGCAGACTTCATAGCCAGACATTCTTTATTATATTATTATCGGGGAGATTAATCTCAATTGTATAATAAAAACAGAGAGGTAAAAATATCTCTTTCAAGATTTCTTTCACCTCTCTGTTTTATATAAATCTAATCAGTCTTATTAAAATTCGATTACCAATGACTGACGAGCAGACAAAGTAAGATTCTCTGTAAAATCAATTTTCTTACCTGTTGAAACAATCTTTCCTTCCTTAGATTCTTTTGTCAAAGCTTGATAATGACTACTTGGCAGAACTTGCTCTCTATCCGTACTGTTCAAGACAATCATTTCTGTTTTACCTTCACTTGTACGAGCATACAAATATATTCCTTGTTCCGGAATATGATACTTTACAGTTTTGTTTTCTGACATCTTGTTAAGTTTTTTAGTTTTGCGCCGCAAAGATAAAATTTAATGAAGCATTTATAAAAATAGAAATAGTTAAAAATCAAGTATTAGCATATTTTACTTGATTTAAATCAAGAATATATTCTGTATATTTCTTTATTATAAATCCTAATCATGAATAATTTTCCAAAATAAAACATCAAAACAATTTCAATAAAGCCCTCAATATCAACGAAACATTTTTTTCATAATGAAAAAATATATATTTTTGTTGAACAATAAAAAAGACCAATAATGCTACCCTTGGAAGACCATAAATTGCTATCAGCCATACAGACAGGAAGCGAAAAAGCATTTGACATGTTATTTCGGAAATATTATCCTGCATTATGTGCTTATAGCCATAAAATGGTGAGTTTAGAAGATGCCGAAGAATGTGCTCAAGATACACTACTTTGGCTTTGGGAAAACAGAGAATCAGTTATTATCCAATCTTCCTTAAGTCATTATTTATTTGCGGCTGTTTATCATCGTTCTCTAAACCGTATTTCTCAACAAGAAACCAAAATACGTGCAGAAAAATATTTTTCTCAAGAATTTCAGGAACTAATATTAGATGCAGGACTTTTCCAAATAGAAGAACTGCAAAAACAAATACAAGAGGCAATCTTGCGACTTCCCTCCTCATATCGCGAAGCATTCATCATGCATCGCTTCCACGATATGAGCTATAAGGAAATTGCTGTACAACTAAATATTTCCCCAAAAACAGTGGACTACCGTATACAACAAGCACTAAAACAACTTCGCATAGAATTAAAAGACTATTTACCTTTAATCTATTTGCTGTTTACTTGAAAAATATAAAGTTCATTTTTCATATAATCATTCTTGGAGCATTATTGGAATCTGAATATTAAATGAACTTCCATCCTTTTTCTGATTGACAGATGTTATTGAACATGCAGCATAAAGCACAATAGGATTATCGTTATCATCAAGTATTAACTGTGGGCGTTCCAACCGATCTACCGATATATGAGTTCCATCTTTCAATATAATTCCCTTTTCCATAAATAAAGAGTTTTGGGGTAACTTCCAGTCTATTCCATCTTTTGAATACATGATAGCCAGTCCCGGTTTACCTTTCGTAAATCCTCCTGTGAAATCCTTGAATACAGCATAAAAACACTTATCTTTCCGATGATACCAAACAAACGGATCTTCAGCATTCAATTTACTTCCATCTGGTGTCTCAAACTCAAATACATAGTCATCCTGCACATTAAAAGGACCTTCCGGATTATCACTTATGGCTATACCGTGTACTCCTCGCCACATAGGATCATATACATTTCCTTTAAAATAAAGTAAATACTTTCTATCCGAAGGACGATACACAACAGAAGGATTTACCATAATAAGATTATCAGGTTTTATAACAGTCCCCTCTGCCGAAGGTTCCAGTACATTATTTGCTTTGACACGGGTACGAGGCACAAGCAGAGGCTGTTCATTACAACTAACTTTTCCAGTCAGAAAGTCTTCTATAGTTTCAAAACAAATTACTCCTAATTTCAGATTTTGCTGTATTCGATCTCTCCTGTTTAAATGTCCTTTTACATAAGCATTCGCCCCCGGATCAACAGCTCCGATATAATACAAATAATATTTACCATTGAAATATTTAATATGAGGATTGTGAACAGTCTGTGCATCCCAAGAAGAATTATCTGGAATATACCCATCTTTATTGTAAAAAATCCCTAAATCTTTATAACCACCATATGGGGAATCAGAAACAGCAACACCTATTTTTGACCCTAATACCCAAGAATCAATAAAAGGCGGACAGTTTTCCCCACTATCCATTGCAGAATAAAACAAATAATATTTACCATCTTCTTTGGAACGAATGGCCGAACCACACCAAACAAATTTATCTTTTATTGAAAACGCCGAATAACCTACAGCCATTTCAGAATTATCCCATTTTTCAATTTGTAAATCAACAGCCTTTCCCTTATATCTCTTATGAGCATAGTTGCTCTTCCACGAAAGAAGAGCAACACAAAATATTAATATAAACCTAAGCATACTAGAAAAGATTATTTATCATATATCATTTTACAATAAGACAAGCCAAATGCATCATAATGCTTTTCTATATCCATCAAACGGATACAAAAGTTATCATAACTTTTATTTTCCACTAAACTCCAAGCAACTTCAGCTACAGCTGCCATACGTGGATAAAGAGAATAATCAAATTCTTCAGCTGTATCCAAATATTCTGTCCATAAATTTGCTTGAACACCTTTGACATGCAAAGCAGCCTTTTTATCTAACTCTGCAGGTACAGGATGATAATCATAGACTTTCTTTAATGAAATCAATCGTTTTTTTATTCCAATTTTATCATTAACTCCCAATTGATGGTTATTCAAATACATATATATATTGGGAGACATAATTACATCATACCCTGCTTTTGCAGCATGAATTCCTCCTTTTTCACCTCTCCATGACATAACAGTTGCCCGTTGTGGTATACCACCTTCTAGAATTTCATCCCAACCAATAATTTTCTTTCCCTTTTCATTCAAATAATTTTCAATACGATTAATAAAATAAGTTTGCAATTCAGCCTCTTTAGTCAAATGCTCCTGTTCCATACGTTTTTGACAATGTACACAGTTTCTCCAACGTATGCGCGGAGCTTCATCTCCTCCCAAATGAATATATTCTGACGGAAATAAAGCTATTACTTCATCTAGAACATCTTGTAAAAATTTAAATGTTTCCTCTTTAGTACAATAAATATCATTAAAAACTCCCCAGCGCCCTTCTACTTCAAAAGGACCTCCTGTACAGGAATATTCAGGATAAGCTGCCAAAGCTGACAAACTATGCCCTGGCATTTCAATTTCAGGAATAATATTTACAAAACGCTTCTGGGCATAAGCAACCACCTCCTTAATATCTTCTTGAGTATAGAATCCTCCATAACGTTTTGTATCCCACTCAGTAGGATTATCCCACATATACCCAACAATGGTTTTATTGCGATATCCGCCAATAGAAGTTAATTTAGGATATTTCTTTATTTCAATACGCCACCCTTGGTCATCAGTCAAATGCCAATGAAAAACATTCATTTTGTGAAAAGCAAGCAAGTCTATATAGCGCTTTATATCTTCTTTTTCTATAAAATGACGAGACACATCCAACATCATTCCTCTATATGAAAATGAAGGTTTATCCTCTATCGTTACACAAGGAATATTCCACTCAATATTCTCGACACGTACATTTCCTTCTATTGCAGGAGGAAGTAGTTGGCGTAAAGTCTGGAATGCATAAAAAATTCCTTTAGCAGTTTTAGCTTCTATCCGTATATCTTTAGTAGAAACTTTTAATTTATAAGCCTCTTCTTCTAAAGAAGCATTTAAGCTACATTGAATAAAATTAGTTTTCTGCTTTAAAGTTGTTATTTCCAACGGAAATCCCGCAGCAGTAGTAAACAAATCATTCCAAACAGATATTGCATCACGTATATCTTTGTCATTTTCAGGAATAACTATCGTCGTTTTTTCATTCACAATAAAATTGCCTTTTCTTTCCACACATTTTTGTGGTATTGGAATAATTGACACCGCAGCTTTTAAGCTTGTCGTAAACAATAATAATAAAATCAAAATTTGTGCTTTCATCATAAATTCTATTTATTTTTTGGATAATTGGGACTATACAACAAATTATTTTTACGAATCACTAAACTATCATTTTTAACCCATTCCTCACCTCGCTCACGCAAATGTTCTACCATTACACGGCGCATTTCATTTAGTTTTTTCTTCCAAGAAATATCTTCTGACAAATCATGTATCTCATACGGATCTCTTTTTAAATCAAATAATTGCTCTCTACCTGTACGGCAAAACCAAATATATTTTATCTTTCCATCTGTTAAGGCACACCAATAATTATCAGAAAAATAAGCTGTAGAATGTTCTATATCAATATACTTACGCCATGGAGCTTTTTCATTATATAGTAAAGGTAATAACGAAAGGCCATCCATTTCCTCCGGAACTTTTTCTCCGTTAGCTTCTAAGAAAGTAGGGAGTAAATCCCTAAGTTCTACGGGAGCATCTATCACTTCACCAGGTTTTAACTTTGTTCCTATACTACAAGGCAACTTCACTATAAAAGGAATAGCTGATGAACCTTCATAAGCGTATGTCTTTCTCCACATATGATGATCTCCCAACATATCTCCATGATCGGAAACAAAACAAATCAAAGCATCATCATACATACCTTTTGCTTTCAATTCATTAATGATGCGTCCAATTTGCTCATCAATAAAAGTAATAGCTGCATAATAGTATTTACGGGAATTTTTTGCATACTCATCACCAAAATTACCTATCGCAGCTTCTGGATTTTTTTCAGGATGAGTATCTATCGGCATGCTATTGCACCAATCACCTACAACCGGTGCCGGAATATCTTTTCCTTCATACATATCTACAAATCTTTGAGGAGGATCATACGGACTATGTGGACGGGCAAATGACACTTTTAAAAATAATGGTTGTTCAGAAGAATAACCACGAATAGCCTCTACAGCCCTATCTCCTGTCCAAACAGTCGGATGCAAGTGCTCAGGTAATGCATAAGCCTTCGCCTCATGTGCATTCCACCCCACTCCTGTACTATCCGGATTTAATCCAAATGCTTGCATATTAAACCACTTCCGATAATCACTCATAAAATAAGGAGATTCTACACGACCGCTTTCATCAATTAATGTAGCTTCAAAACCATGCAAAACATTCTGTGGGTGCCAATGCATTTTACCGATACCTAACGTATGATATCCCAAATCCTTCAACATTTGAGGCATTTCGTAACGATAATGTTCCGCTACCTGCCCATACCCCAACAAGCCATGATGCCAAGGTGACATTCCGGTAAGCATCCCCGCTCGAGCAGGAGTGCTACTCGGAGCTGCTGTATACGCATTACAGAACAAATGTCCGTCAGAAGCCAAACGATCTAGATTTGGCGAAATCACCGCTTCATTGCCGGCACATCCCATGGCATCCGCACGTTGTTGATCAGTCATAATTAAAATGATATGCGGATGCTTCTTTGCCTGGGCATAAGTGTACACTGGCAAAGCGCACAAGCTAGCTCCACCAGCCAGACAAAACGCAAAACTTTGATATTTCTTCATGTATTTTTTTATTTAAACAATATAACATTTAACTCGGCCGCTCCTAGTCTATCACTGTTATCTACCGTAGACAATGCACGAAAACGGATGAAACGTCCTTCACATACTTTCGGAAAAAGAATCTGCTGTTCCACCGGATGATTTTGCATATTTGCAAACTCACCTCGTATCGCTTCTTCCCATTGATCACCATCCTTCGAAATTTCTATTACATATTTCACCACAAGACCACTGGCCCAACGAGATTGATCAGGTAGATAAGTCAATCCTTTCAATTTACAAACAGCGTTTAAATCTACTACCAACGGATTAGTTCCTACCCAGGCTGTATGTTCTACCCCATCAAATATACGAGAAGCCGCTTTTGCCGGTACTGTAGTCCATATCGCCTTACTACCTTCAAACCGACGAATGGCCGTAGTAGAAATTCTATTGCCATTCACTGCTATTGATTTTATTATACAATCTCCATCAGAAATGAATGGTTTCTGATAAAGTATCCCATCAGATACAATAGGCTCCTTACCATCCAATGTATAAAAAATAGCAGCATTGGAATCTGAACAAGTCAAACTAACTTCCCCTTTCTGATTACGAGAAATAACAGGAGCATCGGGTACAGTTTCAGCTAAATAGATTTGTATTTCCGATAAATAAGGAATATCCCTTGAATCTTTTACACAAATACGTAAACGGGAAGAAACAATTTCAGGAAAACGAAGAATGCGTTTGTAACCAATCGTTGTTTGAGTATCCAATACTATCCATTTTCCATCTTTCCAATATTCTATAGTAAAAGCTTTTACTCGTTGTCCTTTCTCTATATATTCTTGGAGTAGAAGTCGATTAAAACGAAGTTTCTTTCCAAAATCCACCTCAACCACGGGTGTTTTTGTATCCGCTACCCAATAAGATTCTCTGTTACCATCCAATAAGCATCTCAACCTTTTCGTATCTTTTCCTCCTGAAATCCTCATCCGGTCTGACATAAGATTATTACTTAATTCCGAAGTATATCTTTTGTGCCATTCACACAAGCGAATAGAATCCTGAGCTGGAATCAAACCATCTTTATTTGGAGTCAAGTTCAATAATAACAAACTATTACGTCCTACGCTTTCGTAATAAATATCGGTCAATTTCGACAAAGACTTCAGTTTATGATCTTCCGAAGCATGATAATACCACCCCGGACGAACAGAAACATCAACTTCCGAAGGCATCCATATTGTGCCATCATCATGTCCTTTCATCCATTGAAAACGTTTTTGTACATTTTTATCATAAAGTTCCGGCTCACGTACTGTACTCCAATGCTCCTCTAACGCATATCCCTCTTCGTTTCCAACCCAGCGAATATTAGCCAAATCACCTCCATGAACAACACAATTGGGTTGCAACTCGTAAACCATCTTAGTAATTTTCTCCCATGGATAATAATCAGCAGGAATTTTACGGGTATGTAATGAGTCCGTCCCATAATATCCACGTCCACCATTTGCACCATCAAACCAAAACTCATACAATTCCCCATAGTTAGTCAATAATTCACGTAACTGATTACAGAAGTAAGTGATATATTCAGGTTTTCCATATTCCGGATGATTACAGTCCCACGGAGAAAGATAAAGTCCAACTTTTAAGCCATATTCCCGACAAGCATCTACAAATTCTCTAACCAAATCTCCTTGTCCATTTTTCCATGGAGAATTTTTCACACTATGCTCAGTATAAGCAGAAGGCCATAAACAGAAACCATCATGATGCTTAGCTGTAAGAATAACCCCTTGCAAACCTGCTTCTTTACAAGTACGTGCCCATTGACGACAATCCAACTTTTCCGGATTAAATAGTTGAGGAGATTCATTCCCATATCCCCATTCCATATCCGTATAAGTATTGACACTAAAATGTACAAAAGCAGTAGTTTCCATCCGTTGCCACTCCAACTGTACTCGAGATGGTTCAGCTAACCTATTTTGGGCTATTACCGGAGCGACACACAGCAGCCCCGATAATAAACCAATTATATAATTCTTCATAACCATTACTTCTCAAATACCACGTCTTTATATTGAACTTGTAATTTATTCAATTCAATTTTCATGCTGTCTAACACATCTGCATAATCCGGATTATCAATCAAATTATTCATTTCAGAAGGATCGTTTTTTAAATCAAATAATTCCCATTCATCAATATCATTATAAAAATGAATTAATTTATAGCGATCTGTACGCACTCCATAATGACGTTTTACCATATGCTCTGCGGGATATTCATAGAAGTGGTAATATAAAGATTTACGCCAATCCTTCGGATGCTCACCTTTTAACAATGGAAGCAATGACAGGCCTTGAATATCTTCTGGTACTTCTACCCCAGCTAATTCAAGAAATGTAGGAGCATAATCAATATTCTGAACCATTTCTGTAATATCTCCTCTACGATCAAATCCTTTCGGTAAACGCATTATTAAAGGGGTATGCATAGACTCTTCATACATAAAACGTTTATCAAACCACCCATGCTCACCCATATAGAATCCCTGATCAGAAGTATAAACAACTAATGTATTATCCAATAATCCATTTTCTTCCAAATAATCAAGTACACGTCCTACATTATCATCCAACGATTTGACAGTCTTCATATAATCACGCATGTAACGTTGAAATTTCCAATTTGCCAAGTCCTTTCCTTGTAGATTCTGCTTATAAAAGTCATCAATAATCGGACCATAAAAAGCATCCCATGCTGCACGTTGAGCCTCATCCATTCTACCGATAAATTGTTCATACAATGATTTTAAGCGCGTCTTTTTATCCGGACGTAACATCTTTAAATCATAAATCATATCCATATCATTCACAATACTCATTTCCTGAGCTGCAGCAGCCGGGCGTCCTTTATAATCATCAAAGAAATTATCTGGAAGCGGGAATGTTTTATCTTCATACAATTTCAAATTGCACGTATCAGCCATCCAGTTACGATGAATCGCTTTATGATGAATCATCAAACAAAAAGGCTTATTTTTATCACGCTTATTTTCCATCCAGTCAATAGCATCATCAGTAATGATATTCGTCACGTAACCATGCTTCTGGACCGTATCATTATTCATTGTGATAAAGTCCGGATTATAATAATCGCCTTGTCCTGGTAATATTTCCCAATAATCAAATCCTACCGGTAAACTCTCTAAATGCAATTTACCAAATAAAGCCGTTTGATATCCGGCTTTTTGTAAAAGTTTTGGAAAAGTCTGTTGAGCTGTATCAAACACACAAGTCGTATTATCATAAAATTTATTCTGACAACTATGTTTACCCGTCAAAATACATGCACGACTAGGACCGCTCAACGAATTAGCAACAAAACTATTAGTAAAACGTACTCCATCAGCAGCTATGCGATCAAGATTAGGTGTTTCCATATAACGAGTATCATAACAACTCATCATCTGCGCTGTATGATCATCTGTCATAATATATACAATATTTAATGGCTTATTTTCCATTTGCTGCTTTGTACTGCAACTTGCTAATACAAGCAAAGCACTACTACCATAGATTAAATTTTTTATGCTTTTCATATAATTATAAATTTAAAAATCGCGTCAACGAAAAGTGAACCTTTACATAAAAGGTATCGAACCTCAATACTGTTCCTAAAAAGAAGATCCTTTTTTAATACTAATTCACAATTTTATTGTTTTATGACGTATTTTATAGTTTCTGCTTTTCCTCGAGTTATAAATCGTACTAAAACATCAGGATAATCATCATCTGATTTATTACAAGAAAAGGCTACATGAGAGCTGCCCGATGGAAGTTGCGCCTCGCCTTGTGGTGACACCATTTCCAAAATATTGAAATTCTTGTCTGTCACCTGAGCAGTACCATCAAAGCTGTACAACAAATACTGTCCTTCCTTTACCGTACATGGGAACAGAATTACCCCTTTATCCGTCATGAACTGAGGATTTTCAATCTGTCCCTCCCCTTCCACTTTCAAGCGAAAAGCATAATTACCACCATAAGAAGTTTCAATCGACCAATCAGCTCCTCCAGGCTGGCCAGGCTGTAATTCTCCCAAATCACAATGATAAGGCTTCGTGATATCCAATGGATAGAGCAAGAAATCCGTTTCATTTTTCTTCTCTAAATGCCATTCTGTTTTCGGATCTCTCAGCCTTTCCATCTGTTCAGAAGTAAAACATTGGTTTTCACGTAATAAATCCCAATTTTTTATCGCATCAAGCAACTTATCTATCTGTCCGTGCTTTCTCAGCGTATTAACATTGATATTCATCGCATATCCTGCATCAAAACCAGCAGATTCAGACAAGGCCCATTCTAAGTCTTCTAATGTTGTACATTCAAATTTCCGATCGGCCAAACGAATTAGAAACCAGCCCAGCATACGAGGGAATAAATTTCTTTGGAAAAATTCCTGATTTTTAATACGATTTTCCACTTGCCCAGTACGCATACTTTCCCCCCAAGGTTCGCCCCAATTCATACGAGTATGAATATGCCATAAATTATGATTTAATCGACTAGCATCATTAATAACTGGATTCTTCAAAGTCTGGTAAAACCGTGATACGAAACGAGATGTCGCATATTCTCCTTGCCCTGTATAAGTGCATCCTTCCAATCCATCAAAAGAAATTTGGCTCAAGCCTGTATTGTTAAATATCTCAGACAAACGATCGGCAAAGGCATCCTGAAGCTCCAAATCAGGGAAAAAATTCTTATAAGGATAATCCCACAATTTATATAAAGGAACTGTAACATCATGAGAAACAGCCTTTGTTCCGAATGCTCCACGCTTACAATCTTTCAAGATTATTTTATCACCAAATTCATCAACCTTTCCAAAAGTTATCAATTCATCTTCTATCTGCAAAGCATTCAATGTCATTGGCACAGCAAATAAAGAAGATCTTTTCACTACAATTTCTGTCTGCTCTGACGACAGAGGAGATTCCAATTTCAAAATACCTTGCTTCAACAAATGAGAAGAAGGAATAGGAGTTACATAAGCGTCATTGGTTGTCATGAAGTTACTCAAAGTATGTATTCCAAGACGAAAACCTTTCTTATCAGCTTTTTCAACCATTCTTCGTACTCCCTCGTCACCATCTTTTGTAAAATGATTGCTCCAATTAAAATGCCCCCAATCAGCAAAAGGAGATGCATTATACACATAAGTAAACCCAGCCAGTTTTGCTTTATCCAATACCTCATCTAAATTTTCTTCTGTAAAATCAGTTATCAGATAAGACTTCATTGAAGCGCGGGAAGTTTTCATCCACTCTCCATCCAACATCGGATGAGGAAGTCCCAGCTCCAGTTCTATCTCGCCAATACGAACCAAAGCCTCGGACTGTTTCGAGCCGAAGAGTGCGACAGAAGCCCCTTCAATCTTCGCATCCTCTCCCTTTACAGGAAGTACCAGAGCATCCTCTACCTGAAGCACTTTCCGATGTTCTTCCTTATCACGCCTGAGAGCGGTAAACTGGAACATTGCTCCTAGCTCCAATGTAGCCGCAGCCTGCTTCCAGACTGGCATTTTTTCCACAGAAAGTTCAGTCGGTTTACCATCATATTTAAATGCGGAAGAAAGCGTTTCAAAATATTCTTTAGGGATTCCTGCATTGGTTTTTATATTCAATGCTTGTACTCCAAAAGCTAATCCTCTTCCTTGAGCTACTCCCACAACATCTCCCACAATGTCATTTATCGAAACTCCAAAAGGTCCAAAATATAGTGCATCATATATTTCGGGAACTTTTACAATTTTCAATACTATGCAAGTTGGGGTTTCCTCACACCTTACAGTAACTATTTTCTTATCAGGCATCATAAAGTCCAACATATTACCTTTCTGTTTTAAATTAACAGGAGCCAATAATTGGTCATTCGACATGACAGATATCACAGGATAAAAATTATCAAGTAAAATCTCTTCTCCATCTACTTTGATAGACTTATAATAACCTTTCTTATCAAACTCAATATAAGTATCCTTTGTATTCAAAGAAATCTGCGCGCAGACAGGCATTGTCAAAAAAACAATTCCTAATAATAACTTCATTCTACTCCAACTCATAATCTAAAATATTTATTCTATCCTCTTTCTAAGCTCTTTAAGTAACTCAATATCTTCTGATCTCATTCTTCCATCACGTGCCGGAGGAACATTCAATATCAATATATTATTTTGAGTTGTAGCCCGATTGTACAATTCTACAAGTTCATTCAAGGATTTATAATCTTTATCATCCGTAAAATAAAACCAACGCTTACTGATACATACAGTAGACTCAAAAGGCATATAATAATACTTGCCGGCATGAGTGAATATCTTAGGGTCTGGATCAGCAGGAAGCAACGGATCGCCTAAACGAAAATCACTGGGAAAATAACGGATAGGATCTCCTTCTTTCTGTTTTTCGGGAACAATCTTGTATGATTTTTCAGGTGCATTGGGATCATTGGGGTTTACGTCTTTCCCAATACTCCAGTTAATACCAATCTGGCACTGCGGTTCACGACTCTTAATGGTTTTATAAATATCAGCTATCGGCCAGCGATAGCTTGGTTTCTTCCAACTTCCATCAAACCAGAACTCTACAATGTCCGTATATTTTTCCGTTATATCCATCAGTTCATTCAACTGGGCCAACATGTACTTATTATATGCCGCATCTGATGCCGGATTATCTACATCAGCATTCACCTTTCTATCCCACAGAGAATAATACAGTCCGAATCTTATTCCCTGCTTCTTACACTCCTTGGCGACTTCATCTATTACATTTGTCGGATTGGGAGAAGAAGCTACGTCATAATCCGTATATTTACTATCCCAAAGACAAAAACCCTCATGATGCTTCGCCACCAAAATAACATACTTCATACCAGCATCCTTTGCTGTCTGCACCCACTGATGTGCATCTATTTGTTTGGGAGTATACGAACTTGCCGGCAATGAACCATCCGACCATTCTGTATTATGGAATGTATTAATACCAAAATGAATAAACATCCCATATTTCCGCTTAATCTGTTGCTTCTGATATTTTGACGGCTTTACAGAAGGAACAGGTTCCCAAACTTTTTCTTTTCCCCGAGCATATCCACCAGTCAAGGATATGCTCCAAAGTCCCATACCTAAAGCCAGCGATAACAAAAATTCGTATTTCATATTTAACTGATATTTAAAGACTATTTTTACTGTTCAAGTATCACATCTACATATACCGGACAATGATCAGAAGCCACATGATCATCAATCATCGCTTTATGAACAACAGGACTGTTTTTCCGATTATCCATATATTCGTAAATAAAATCAATACATGTTCCACCACACGTATTCCAGTCGCCTTCCGTCAAAACCCTAAAATATTTGCGCAATTCTTTTTGTACCTTAGAATATGGTTCTGAATTCATATCTCCCGCAAAGAACACAGGTTTACCACATAATTTCACCTCATTCACTACCAGTGGCACCGACAGTTCCTGATCAGCTGAAGTCAAGGAAAAATGAGTAGCAACAAAAACATAATCATTAAACTCAGCCAACACCATCGTCCGTGCCTCCTCTCTACCTGGGAGTGGAACCCGTTTCACTCGAATTGGTTTTTCTTTCGATAAAATACCAATGCCATATTTTCCTCCCTGATATGGAATAGCTTCAGCAAATGTTGCTTTCATTCCTGTTTGCTTTGCAATTTCACCTAATATATCTTTCCTTTTACTACGAATAGTCATACTATCTACTTCCTGAATAGCTACAACATCAGGATTAACCGCTGTAATTATATCTGCAATTCTATTACAATCAGTTTTACCATCCATACCAATTGCATTATGTACATTATACGACATGATTCTCACCATACGATTTCCTTCCGAAATCTCATAAGGCAAATCACATCCTATCTTATCAAATGGTATTTTCTCAAAACCCTGAATATTTTTATATACAAGAGCATCTGGCCTGAATCCTTTCAGCGGATCAGTCACATCTACCCAACCTGGATTTAGAGAAGTAGTCCAGTTGTTTTTTAGTTCCAGCCATTGAGTTTCTCCTCTTACTACATTGTTTATATTATAAAACAAATTTCCCTCTATTATATTATGCTGCGGATAAGATGGGTCCATATCCCAATAAGACACCAAATTCGGATAAGCCTCACTGTAAGGAGGCTGTGTATAATTCACTCGGTTTAAACGACTATCTATCACTCCTCCTTTTTCAATCATAAATTTCCCCCACTTTTGCATACGAGCATCAATATGTATTGCAATCGGACACTCCATAAATATATTGTTCCTATAATGATTGTAGTGTCCTCCTCCTATTAATGCAGGAACAGATCCTGCCCTACAATAAATATTTCCATATACCTCTGCTCCACAAGCGCCATCATCATGATAAGTTGCAGACACACGATGCCGAGTACTGAAATCATGAAAATAGCAATAGCGTATCACATTACCTAATTCCGACGGATCACGTCCATAATATACAGCTCCTTGGTCATCTATTTCATTACATACACGACTAATATTACATAACTCTATAATATTGTCATTTCCATGGAATAAAATAGCCATACTAGGCGCATCATAAATATCACATTTTGATATTCTATTTCCAACTCCATCCAACCATATACCCGGACGATAGGACTTCTCAATTCGGTTAAAAGAATGAATTCGACAATTTTCCACATAATTATTACCATGCTCTAACGTCGTGCGATTTCCTCCTCCCATATTTATACCTCCAGCACCAACATTATAAATAAGGCAATTTACAATTCCATTTTCAGTTCCAGCTTTGCGGTCAAAAAGAGGGTTATCATATATTTTTCCCATCAAATCACCTATCTGACGAGATAAAGGCTCTCCTCCTTTTTCATTTCCCTTCAGATTTCCTTCAAGTAAACTTCCTCGTCCAATACAGATACCTGTCCCCCCCATATTACGTATCGTACATTCTGAAACGATTACTTGATTCGTATTTTCCATATATATTCCAATCTGACGACCATACTCAAATGTTATGCCTTTAATTTTCACATTATTACAGTTTTCTATTGCCATAATGGGAGTATCCAAAAAAGAAAACTGCACATCTTCCACTCTGTCTTTCGCCAAGTAAACATATATCTTTTGTCTCTTCTCATCTACAACATATTCACCTGGCATATCTAACTCTTCCAATAAATTCAAAGCAAACCATCTACGAAAAGGAGCACCAGTCATAAAACCATACAATGTATGCTGAGCCGTATAAATCATTTTGGAAATGGTATCAATTCGTTCTACTTTAATCATATCATCTGCATACCCATGGGCAAAATATCCACCAATCCACAACTCATCAGAGTTCTTCCATGAAGAAGGCCGGTCCTCCAAATAACTAAATATTGGGAAAGAAACCTTTTCCCCATTTTTTGCAATGCCAGACTCCTTAATCTTCCCTATCAGCACAGTAGAGTCATTAGGCCAACGCGATAAATTCAAAGGCTTACCGTCTATAAAAACTTCTGTCCATGCAGAAATACTAGGACGCCCAAATCCCACAGCATGAAGCCCTATCAGCTTTTCATTTAAAGAAGCAAAATCAATTTCTTTTATATATTTCCGTACTTGTGGCTGCAAGCGTTCCAATACATCAGAATCTTTCACCTTCTTCAAATTAGATGGAAGTAGTTTCTTTCCTCCTGATATTATTACTTTATCTATTCCATATGGATATATTGCAAGGTTACTTCTATTTACTTCTAATGTTTTAGCTTGTTCATATACTCCAGCACGAAGGACAATATCTACAGGAACATTCACATCTATTTCCTTGGCTTGACGAAGTGCCTCTTCTACAGTACGTAATGGCTTTGACAAAGATCCAACTGCATTGTCATTACCATTGGGAGATACATAAATAGTATGGCGGTTTACAGCAAAAAGCTGTGCCGTACAAAAACATATTCCCACTAAAATTATTTTCTTCATGTTCATAAGTAATCTATTTTACAAAGCAAAATTGTTTTTTCAAGAATTTGAATTTACATACAACTAAATAAAAATCGTTCATACAGTATAAAATAAGGATGTAGATTCGTTGATCAATCAGAAAGATTATTTTCCAACAAAAGGAATATCCTCTTCATATTTATTAAATTTATAAGCTAACCATAAACCATATAATATTTAAAATAAAGATATGCATCAATCATACATAGCTTCATTTATATGACAAATCCAATGTATAGGTTCCTAAAACCTAAATATGAAATTTTTGTCATATGAATAAAGTTTAACTTTTGCCCCTAACAACCAACAACTAAGTGTTTTTAAATGCCCTATTTGCCCTTCACACCTTTCACACATTCTCCATAAATAGATCTTTTACCTAAATAGTGAATGGCATGAAGGGCCTGAAACATGATTTATGCTATTTCTATTGAAAACTTACAGTATATTTTTAATAAAGTGACAAACTTATAACAAATACTATTGTACATTGCGAATTCGAAATGAACTGCCTCTCTTTTAATAAATCTTTAACACAACAGAATAACTTATTCATTTTTCCATATCTTCTCAACCTCTTCTGCCAAAGCCTGCTGTCTGTTATATTTCAATGGATGCTCTAACGTAAAATCATGAGTAACTAACCATGTAAAAACTCCTTTCCATCCTTTTGCCTTGGCAGTTCTTACGATATCGCGTACATCGTCTGTAGTCCATACAGCATGTTCTCCTCCTACTAATCCATCCGTATATGCAGCCTGTCCATACTTTTCATATAATTGATTAAAATTCAAAGTTCCTTTTCCTTTAATATTTTTACCAACTTTTGCTTCAGGAAGCATTAACGAATAATAACCTATACCACACAGCATGTTAACTTTCCTGCTAGAAGTAAATTCTTCTGGATAAGCTTTCTCCCAAATGCTCATTTTCTCATACTTAACATTTACATCCATCTGCTTCTGTTTAGGATTGTAGGCCAAATATTGCATAACATTAATATTATCTACAATTCCTTCACCTACAATCTTTTCCCATTTCATATACTTCCCCTCATGACTATTTACAGCGGCATCATCCGGAAAACAATTATCTTGATAAGACTTATCAACAGTTGGCTGAATCGCACATACAGAAACTTTCATACCCAAACGTTTACTTTCTTGCATCAATTCTCTATATCCTTGTGCCTGACGTTCTGTTGGAGGAAATTCAAAATCAAAGTCCAAACCTACACAGCCAAATTTACGTGCAAAACGATTCAAACGATGAGCGTAAAGCATAGTCTTTTCATGTTCTTCCAACACCGCACCAAGACTGCCTCCCGTCAACCAGCAATAAGGAGTTTGACTAAGCCAAATGTCAATACCCTTCTTTTTAAAATACTTTACTACTTCCTTTACAACTTTCTTTGAGCAAAGCATTTCCCTTTGTTTTTGTTCATCAATAGAATCACCTTTATAATCTATTCCATCGAATACGGCAGGCCATTCATCTCTATTCCAAGAAGTAATAATACTTCCATCTTTCCCAGTCATAAAAACACCATTGATCAATGCCACATCCGAAATGCCGTTCCAATTGTACCGGTCAAGTAAAGGTTTCACTTCCGAAGCTTCTAGCTTATGCATGTTCAACATGGATAAAGACACATAAGCTAAACTTATAAAATCCTTTTCTTTCGCAGTTATAGGTTGAGAAATAACCATAGACAAATTAACAACCAACAGAAGTATAATTAAAATGTTCTTCATATGTATTCAAAATTTATTATAAGACATAAAGAAAGAGACCTAAAACTATGTATATACAGACCATAGTCCAGGTCTCTTTTTCATTCAATGTAACAACAATCTTTATTACCTTTTATCCAATGCCATATCCAAATACAAATAAAATTATCGTTCTTAGATATAACGTGATAATTATACCTATATAATATTCAAAGAACAAATTAATATCCAATAGCTGGCTGATTAGCAATTTTACTCCACCCTGGATTTTGATAAATAGTAGAATTTTCTACATCATCAGGATTAGAAGATGTTAAAGAAAAATTAATTGCCGAAATTGGCTCCAGATAATTAGCAGGAGTCCACGTATAACCATCATAAAGTAGATTATTAGTTTTTATAATCTGATTAACTCTCAAATATGTACTATTATTCTTATTTGACACATTAGATGCTTTACCTGGAGTACCTTCCGGAACTAAAGTCGATTCTCCCTTTTCGTTAACATATAATCTTTCCAATTCTCCTCCCCAAATATTAAAACCTTCAACTTGATAGTTCTGAACTTGATCTAGAGAACGCCATCGTTTTAAATCATTCCAACGAAAACCTTCACTCATCAACTCAACTCTTCGCTCACGACGAATATTATACAAAGTTGGATCAATCATCTTTCCTGCTGAATATACAGCCCAATCTTTCTCCTTATTTAAATCAGTTGCTGCAATCGTCAATTCAAAATCTTCCGAAACACCTGCACGGCGACGAATATCTGCCCAATATTGTTTAGCTTTAGCATTCAAGTTTCCATTCAATTCATAACAAGCTTCCATATAATTCAGATAAGCTTCCACTGCTCTATAAATAGGACATCCATACGTATTAATCTTACCTGTACTTGCACCAATTTGTACTGGATCATAAGACAAAAACTTACGAACGATATATCCAGTTGTACATCTATCTGAAGCTTGCACTAAAATCTGAGGAACCTCATAATTCTTTTTATTTTCAAATCTCATCATATCACTTGGAGCACCCATAAACAACTGCAAACGTTCATCACGGTCTTTCTTAACATCTTCCACTGTTATATCACCGGCATAATTAGAACCACTAGCATAAATTGGAAGCCCATTTTTCATCAAACATCCATCAACAAAGCTACGAGTATAACCTATATTTCCTCCTCCTTTGGACAAATAAGTACCTACAGCATGAGTTATTCCACTTGCAGTATCGTATGCACGCCAAAATAATATTTCGGGAATTGACTCCATATCCACAGCCGAGAACATTTCAAAATAGGGATTCCATCCTGTTGCTTTATCCGTTGGATTAAACACATGAGTATTTTGGGTAAGTGATATATTATCTGCCACTTTCTCCGCAGCATCCATAGCTTCTTTCAAGAAAAACTTAATTTCACTATCTATATCAATGGAAAAGTCCTTATTGTAATCAGCACTCTCACCCGGCCAATCAGGTCCACCTGGTACCCGGTTAGTGCCTTTATGATATTTCAGCCAAGTTCCTTCAAAAAGAGCGACTCGTGACTTAAATAGATAAGCTACATTCTTTGTCAATCGATTTTTACCAAATTCTGTATTATCCTGCATCATATCAATAGCCTTATCCAAGTCTTCTAATATAAAGCGAGCTACCTTATTACGTGGCTGACGCTTACTAGCCTCTCTTAAAACCTCTATATTATCAGGAAGACAATCCGTTATAATCGGGAAATCACCCAATTTTACCAATTTGTCAAAATAATTCCAAGCGCGTAAAAAATACATTTCTCCAATATAATGCTTTATCATGATTGGATCTCCCGTAATTTCTCCAGCCTCATATTTAGGTAAAACTTGTTGAAAGAAATAATTTGCTTTACGAATATTTGTAAAATTCCAAGCTCCGTCTTTCTCTGGTGTACGTTTTTCCCCAGGAGTCCATAAATCTGTAGACCCATCTGTAGCTGCCATATCATCAGTATTATTATCATCTGTTATAGGAGCAATACTAAAATTATTATAGCTGGAAAACGCATACTGCTTTATCGTATAAGCAGCCAAATCAGCTTCTTGATTAAAATAAGATTCTGGTGTAATTTGATCCAAAGGTTCACAGTCAAGAAAATCGTTACAAGACACAAATACAGCCGAAAACACAACGACCGAAGTACCCATTAAAATATTTTTTATTGTATATAACATAAAGACTCTAATTAAAAATTAACATTCAATCCAAAAGAAATTACACGTGAAAGCGGATAAGTTTTTCCTGACCCCCAATCACCCGCCGCTAATGTTTCGGGGTCAAACATATCGGCTAATTTAGTACCAGTCCATAAGTTATCGCCCGATACATAAATACGGCAACGGTTAATCATCAACTTCTGAGTCCATTTTTGGGGTAAAGTATACCCAATTTGAGCATTTTTCAAACGAATATAAGCTGCATTCTGCAAATATCGTGTCTGAACCTGATGATTCTTATTACTTGTCAAATCAGGACGAGGATAATAAGCGTCTATATTTGCCCCCATAGGATGACCTTCAGGTCGGAAATAGTCCCAGTGATCTTCCAAACCTACAGATTGCCACAGATTGCTTGTTATACCCCAAAACATAGCCCCGTTTGTTCCAACAATCGGTGCATAGTCTCTCTTTCCAACTCCCTGAAAGAATACAGAGAAATCAAACCCATTCCATGAAGCATCAAGGGTTAATCCAAAGTTATAACGTGGAGTAGAATTACCTATAATAGTTTGATCACCCGGATCGGACAATGTACCTTTACCACCATCTACCTTGCCATCACCGTTCAAATCGGCATACATAATATCACCAGCTCCCCACTTCTTACCTAAGGCGTTCTGACCACCATTAGGTAACGATGCCAAATGTTTATCCATCTCTTCCTGAGTTTTAGCAATGCCCAGTGTAGTATATCCCCAAATTTCTCCATTCATCTTTCCAGCATACCAATCAGAAAAGAGTCCTGTAGTATTTGGATAACGCATAACCTTTTGTTGAGCATCCGACAAATTAAATTTTACTCCATAATCAACCTTTCCAATCCTATCTCTCCAACCTAATTCCAATTCAAAACCATATGATTTCATATCTGCATTATTAACATTGGGTACAGCTATTCCTAAAACCAAAGGTAATTCTGGTGCTGGTCCTACCATATCAACAGTTCTACGGACAAAATAATCGAATGAACCTGTCAAGCGATTTGAAAATGCTCCAAAATCAAAACCCACATTATAACTTCTTACTCTTTCCCAAGTAAGCATAGAACTTACCAAAGCAGGAATATCCGCCGTATTCGGCTTTTTCCCATTTAACAGCCAACTACCATCTGTCATCTTTACAGGTAATGTTTCATAAAATGGATACAAAGACGTAGTATTCTGATTTCCAAGTTCTCCCCACGACCCTCTTACCTTAAATTGATTCACGACAGACTCAAGAGGCTTCCAGAAATTTTCATGAGAAAGATTCCATCCTAAAGAAAATGATGGGAAAAGATTCCAACGTTTATCTTTCATAAAACGAGACGTTCCATCATAACGACCGTTTATTTCCAGCAAATACTTCTCTTTGTAATTATAATTCACACGAGCAAAAAAACCAGCCGTAGCCCAATGACTGTATCCACCTGTAGCTAAATCCATGGAAGTAGAAGTATTTAAAGTAGGCAAATCAGGGGAAATTATTCCATCACGACGCCCGGTCAAATTTCGATAATTATTATGTTCTGCATTGAAACCACCCATGATTTTCAGATAGTGGTTACCAAACTGATGCGAATAATCAGAAAAAACATTTACATTATAATAATCCGTCTTATTAGCTGATTCACTTACTCGTGTTTGACCAGCTGGAAGTATCGTAGTCAGTTCCAACGGATAAGGTTCCTCATCAGGAGTATATGCGTATACAGCTTGGTAGTCCGTATGATTAAAATTGGTAGTTACACGGTAGGTTCCTTGTAAATGGATTGCCCAACCTGACAATGGAGTTATATCTATTTGTAATGATTGATAATTTTGATCCATCGTCTGCTTTTGACGACCTCCATCCTGCAATTGCGGAATGCCACTTACATCAGTATAGTGACCATTAGGATCCATAACTGAGGCATTCGGCCAATGTCGAACTAACTGGTGAAAAAATATTTGTCCTAAAAAAGAAGGCGCATTATAATCAGAGCGCATCCATTTCGTATTATACGAAAGACTTATATACTTATTTATCTTTGAATTGATTTTACCATTAATGACATAACGTTTATACGATTCATCTGCATAATTCAATATGCCATTTTGGTTCATAAGGTTACCTGATACATAATAAGAGAATTTATCTGAACCTCCACTTACACTCACACTATGCTCATTTGATATTGCAAAATCCTTAAAAAATACATCATACCAATCCGTATTATCATTTCCCCAATTAAATGTATAATGTCCTGCGGCATCAAGCGGAACAATAAGACCTACTTTTCCATTTTTGTAATCCAACGTATTTTGCAACTGTTCATCTGAAAAATAAGGAGCCTGACCACCATTAGTACGTCCATCATTGATATAATGCATAAATTCGTAAGAATCCATTGAATGGTAATCTGCCAAAGGCTGATTAAAGCGTACATTCATATTATAATTTACAGTAGTTTTTCCAGTCTTTCCCGATTTGGTTGTAACCAATATCACACCGAATGGAGCACGAGAACCGTAGATAGAAGAAGCCGAAGCATCCTTTAATACTGAAATACTTTCAATATCCTGAGGATTCAATAAATTCATATCACCTTCCACGCCATCTATCAAAATCAGCGGAGCAGCCTTGGAACCTTTACCGATTGTACCAGCACCACGAATAGATATAGAAGGAGTATTATTCAACTGACCACCGTTCTGATCAAGACCAAATGTCATACCAGGAACCAAACCTTGTAAAGCCTGTGACACATTCTGTACCGGACGAGATTGGAAAACCTCCTCCGTAACCTGACTAACAGCACCTGTCAAATTTACTTTTTTCTGTGTACCGTAGCCAACAACCACCACTTCATCAAGTACTTCTGTATCTTCCTTCAATACAATATTTGACAATGACTTTGATGTTGCCGATAGTACAACTTTCTTATAACCAATATAGGATATATCCAACTTCGCATTTGTATCAGATACATTTAAAGTAAAATTACCATCAAAATCGGTTACTGTACCGTTTGTAGTACCAACTTCTACAATAGTAGCACCAATTATAGGTTCGCCATTAGCGTCTACCACTTTTCCTTTTACTGTATGACGAGAAGATTGCTGCGAACTCGAAGAAGTAACACGAGAGTCTATCTCTTTTGTAGATAAAACAATCTTTTTATCAAGTACGGAATAAGTGACGTTGGTTCCATCAAACACCTGATTTAAGACATCGAATATATCTCCTTTTTTTGATGAAACAGAAACACGACGATTTACATTGACAAGTTTATTATTATAAAAGAAATCATATCCCGACTGCGCTTCAATATCTTTAAGAATTTCTGCTACTGTTTCATTCTTTGCTTCTATGTTCACTGTTACCCCTTGGGCATATAAACCTGAAGCATAGCTTACTCCCAAAGAGCAAAGGGATAAGAAAACAGATAGTTTCATAGTTCGTGAAAATTTTATCGAGGTAAGCCATTGAATTTTTCTAGAAATTCCTAACCTCGAAAATGAGTTAGTAGATTCTTTTTTCATTGTTTGTTCTAAATGAGAATTAAAGTTAGATTTGATTATTTCATATCACTACCGGTCAACGTTGAGTATATTAAAGAAAGATACGCCAATATCTTATTTTAATAACCGGAAACTGATTAGGCTTAAGAAGTATCTACTAATATCAATAAATGTGTTATCATAAATATTTTTTATAGGTTATTAAACTTTTAACTTTCTTATTATCTACCTTTCCATTATTGTTTTTTTAAGAAAGTCTTTACATATATATGACAAAGAACAACCAACTGTTCCTAAACAAATATGAAGTTTTTTTTTACTTTCTTAAAAAATATATTATTAAACATTTGTTATACAGTACTTTATCTAAGAAAAAATATTTGCTATAAAATTGTCATTTTCATAAAAAAATAAACCAGCCTTATTTTTTATTACTAAAAGCCTTTGATTTCTGAGTTATAAAATACAAAAAAGCCTGTTTAGTTTTATACGCTTTTTTGTATATAAAATCAAACAGGCTTTTAGTATTGAAATAAAACAATAAATAGTTTCTCAAAATTTGGAATACATCATTCAAATGCTTACCTTTATACTTGAGAATTAAAGTTAGAATTGATAGGAAATGTTTGGCGCCAAACAACATTTCCATAAAATCAATTACAAAAGAAGCATACCCTTATGTAAAATTAGGTATGCTTCCTTTTTTTAATATATTTCTATCTCAGTTCTTTGATTCAACTTATCATGACTATCTACATATCTCCATTGTATAGCAGATGAAATCCGGAAATACTCCAAAATTGTTTCTAAACGCTGATTTGTAAAGGTACCAGTAAAAGCTCCATCCAAATGAGGATTGCTTAATATAAACTTCACATTATAGCGTTTTTCTAAAGCATGTAATGCCTCTTTTAAAGGTGTATTACTAAATATAACCTTTCCGTCTTTCCATGCCGTTTCCACTAGACAAGATGTTTTATCTAGCTTTGCAGCAGCATTTTTTACATCATAAATTACTTTTTGTCCTGGAGTTAAGGATATTCGCTTACTTTCTCCTGACAAATTATAACCAAAAACAACTTTACCTTTTACCAATGTAACTGTCACTTCCGGCTCCTCTTGATATGCTTCTATATTAAAGCTAGTACCCAAAACCTCTACTTGAGTTTTACCCGGAGCTGATACTATAAATTTTTTATCAGGATTTCTATACACATCAAAATATGCTTCTCCTTGTAATTCCACTTTACGCGTTTCTTCCCCTCGAAAAGAAGAAGGATAACGTAATTCAGAATTAGAATTCAAACATACTACAGAACTATCCGGTAAAACAATTTTAGCTGTCATACCAGGACTCGTTCTTGCTTCCAACATTTGAATTTCGTTATCTCTATGCACCCAATACTCCATCAATAAGGCAGCAAGTACTGGAAGAAAAAGTATAGCAGCAGCACGCTGCAACCAGTCCCATCTAATTATTCTCTTTTGAACCGTAATCTTCCTCTTTACCTTCTTTAAAGCTTTTTCTGTATCTATTTTTTCACTCATCTTAAGTGTATCAGTTGCCAGACAAAGCATCCCGACTTGCCGAGCTATTTGGTGATTTTCTTCTGACTCATGAATCCATGATTCAACTCTAGCCCGTTCTTCTTCTGTTCCTTGCCCTTCATAATAAGCAAGAAGCAAATCCTCCATATTATTTTGGTTTTCTTCCATATTAAATACAATAACCCCTTTTATTAAAAGACAATCACCAACGAATGATTCCTAAAGCAAGCAGATATTTTTTACAAAAAATAACAGTTCAACAAATATAGAAAAGTCTTATTAAAATGCATAAAAATATACCCCGAATTTTTTCGGGGTATAAAATATAGGAAGAACAAAAAATTTGAAATCATTGTTTCCTTTAAAACTCACTCGTAAAATGGAATTTAATATGCTTGAAGTCCATCTGAGCCATCTGAAGAACATAACCGCTATCGGCCAGGAATACATCACGTCCCTCACGGTCTTTCGCCATATACTGGTATTTACGTTTCTTGAAGGCTTCCAGTTCAGTCGGATCATCACTTTCTATCCAGCATGCTTTATACAGACTGATAGGTTCCCAACGGCATTTAGCATTGTATTCATTCTCCAGACGATACTGAATAACCTCAAATTGCAACTGACCTACTGTTCCGATAATCTTTCGACCATTAAACTGATTGACAAACAACTGAGCAACACCTTCGTCCATCAGCTGATCAATACCCTTATTCAACTGCTTGGTTTTCATCGGGTCAGCATTTTCTATATACTTGAACATTTCAGGAGAGAAGCTAGGCAAGCCTTTAAAATGAAGCACTTCTCCTTCAGTCAATGTATCTCCGATCTTAAATGTTCCGTTATCAGGTAATCCAATAATATCACCGGCCCAAGCCTCATCGACCGTAGTCTTACGCTGCGCCATAAACTGAGTAGGCGAAGAAAAACGCATTGTCTTGTTATGGCGTACATGTAAATAAGGCGTATTACGAGTAAACTTACCCGAACAAACCTTACAGAAAGCAACACATGAACGATGGTTCGGGTCGATATTTGCCGTAATCTTAAAGACAAAACCTGTAAACTTTGGCTCATCTGGCATTACAGCACGTTCTTCCGCTTGTACAGGACGAGGACTAGGTGCAATTTCGACGAAACAATCCAACAATTCCTGCACACCGAAGTTATTTAATGCAGAACCGAAAAATACAGGTGCTAATTCGCCTTTCAGGTATTCATCTACATTGAAAGCCGGATATACTCCGTCAATCAGTTCCAGCTCACCACGCAATTTATCAGCAAGTGGTGTACCAATATGATTATCCAGGTCTTCTGTATGGATATCAACTTCTACCTTTTCAGTCACTACCTGCTTGGAAGGCTGAAACAAATTCAACTTCTGTTCGTAGATGTTATATACCCCCTTAAAACGAGGACCGCTTTCAATAGGCCATGTCAGAGGACGAACATTGATAACCAGTTCTTCTTCCAGTTCATCCAACAAGTCGAACGGATCTTTTGCTTCACGGTCCATCTTGTTGACGAAAATAATAACAGGAGTGTTACGCATACGACATACTTCCATCAGCTTACGTGTCTGCGTTTCCACACCCTTTGCACCATCCACCACAATGATAACACTATCTACCGCCGTAAGCGTACGATAAGTATCTTCGGCAAAGTCCTGGTGTCCCGGAGTATCCAGAATATTGATTTTGTAGTCGTGGTAATCAAACTCCATCACAGAGGTTGTAACAGATATACCACGTTGCTTTTCGATGTCCATCCAGTCGGATGTCGCAGTTTTCTTAATTTTATTCGACTTAACAGCTCCAGCCACCTGAATCTGTCCACCAAAAAGCAACAGCTTTTCAGTCAACGAAGTCTTACCGGCATCCGGATGTGCAATAATCGCAAATGTACGTCTTCTTTCTATTTCAGCGTTCATTCTTTATTTATCTATTTACCTTTTATTATCATGCTAACAATTTGTCGATACACTCTTTCAGGCTGTCCACCCAATAAGGAATTTCTATGCCATATATATCTTTTATCTTCGTTTTATCGAGTACAGAGTAATGAGGTCGTTTGGCTTTTGTAGGATACTCTTCCGTATGCAGTGGCCTCAGTTTACAGGTCTTAATATCAGCCAGATGGTGAATCATCTGCGTAAAATCGTACCAAGAGCAAACACCTTCATTGCTGAAATGATAAATACCCGGTATGATGCCTTTATGAATAGCAGCAAAGATGGCAACCGCCAGATCACGTGCATAGGTCGGAGTACCTATCTGATCGAAAATCACTCCCAATGAATCCTTTTCCCGTCCCAGACGAAGCATCGTCTTCACAAAATTATTTCCAAAAGTAGAATATAACCACGCTGTACGAATAATCATCGTATTGGCACAATATTTCATAGCTTCTTGTTCACCGGCAAGCTTGGTTGTTCCATAAACAGAATCGGGACAAGTAGGCTGTTCTTCCGTATAAGGAACATGTGCGGTACCATCAAATACATAATCAGTAGATACCTGCACAAGATATCCTCCACGCGTTTGAATCGCTTTTGCCAGATACCCCGGCGCTACATGATTCAGTTTATCACAAAGTTCCTGGTTATCTTCCGCTTTATCGACTGCCGTATATGCAGCACAATTCACAATAATATCGATCTGATGAGCAGTTACAAAATTCATCACAGCCTGTTCGTCGCAGATATCCAGTTCTGCAACATCGGTAAAGAAATAGGTATATTCCTTATTGACTTCTGCAAGCAGACGCATTTCATTTCCTAGCTGTCCGTTTGCCCCAGTAACTAAAATATTCTTCATTATTCCTTTATTTTGACGGGAAGAAGATCAATCAAAATCCAGTTCCCCTTGTTTATCCTTAATATAATACCCGGCAAGCATAGCCAGCAAATCACCTATCACTTTCAATGCTTTCTGAGTTTCTTCTGTTATCTCCTTTTTCTGAAGTTTCAACATCAAGACCCCATACATAGCATCAAAACATGTTTCCAGTTCGGGAACATCTTTATCGGCTCCCTTTGCACGTAACTCCACGATAAAGGGCAAAGCCTTATAATAAGCCGCACTATAATATGGGAATTTAGGAGAAGCCAGCAAACGTAAGTGCAAATCGGTCAACCAGACAATTACATTTTTATTAATCTGTATATGCCCTTTTTCCATTACGCCTTCGTCATGCATCATATTGATAAGATCTGCATACCATTGAGTCAATGCCCTTTTCTGTTCATCCGACAACGACGGATACGGGTCTACGATATTCTTTTTTATTTTTTCTATATCGAACCCATTGGCACGAATCATATCCTCAACCTGCCACATATACAGCAGGTATTCGGCAATATTCTGTTGTTTTAATTGTTGAGAGATATACATATATCAAGATAAAGATTTTCCGGCAATAGTCAATATAATACCTACAATCGATGCAATAATCACAACTACACCAATAATACGATTTAATATCCAGATACCCCGCACATTGAACTGCGTACGTACCTTGTTCACAAAATAAGTAATTCCAAACCACCAGGTCAAAGCCCCAATGACGATGGCAAGATAACCCACCAGCTGAAAGCCCAACGGACTACCCGGCATTACAAATGAGAAACGGGCAAAAAGACCGATAAACAAGAAAATGATCAGCGGATTGGAAAAAGTAACGAAAAAAGCTGTAATAAAATTATGAAGATAGGTACCGCGATTGGCGGATGTAGGACGAAGGGATTTTACAGGATTACTACGAAAAGTATATATACCAAAAGCCAGTAGCATGATACTACCCACCACCTGTAGAAAGGTTTGGTGCTTAAGTATTAATTCGTCCATGAAACTCATTCCATAACCTGTTATAAGGGCATAGCATGTATCACTTAGTGCAGCTCCCAAGCCGGTTACAAAGCCAAACCAGCGCCCCTTGTTCAGTGTCCGCTGAATACAAAGCACGCCAACCGGTCCCAGAGGAGCCGAGACGATGACTCCTATGATAAAGCCTTTCACTAATAAATCTAGTATAGTAACCTGTTCTATCCAATTCATACTGCAAAGATGCTACTTTTTTTATAAAGTACCTATATTTCGTTTCGTTTTTCTTTCGTACAAGAAGGAGTTTATGTAACTTTGCACTGCATTATTCCGTTAATAAGATTATCATTTTAACAAACATAAACAAGTGCTATGATTCTATTTTTCAGAACACCTACTAACAGTGTAATTGCTACCGAATGTAGCAAAGAGCTGAACTCTGAAGACATCAAGAAATTATGCTGGCTATACAGCGACGCTACTGTAGAAACGGAAGATAACCTTAAAGGATGGTTTATCGGTCCACGTCGTGAAATGATTACTCCGTGGAGTACAAACGCTGTCGAAATCACTCAGAATATGGGATTGCAAGGGATTCGCCGTATCGAGGAATACTTCCCTGTAAAAGACGAAAATGCCGACCATGACCCGATGCTGCAACGCATGTATCACGGACTGGATCAAAAAATATTCGATGTAAACATCAAACCACAACCGATTATTTACATTGAGAATTTGGAAGAATACAACGAGCAGGAAGGACTTGCACTCTCACGTGAAGAAATGGACTACCTGCTGAAAGTAGAAAAAGACTTGGGTAGAAAACTGACAGACTCTGAAGTTTTCGGATTTGCACAAATCAACTCAGAACACTGTCGCCATAAAATATTCGGCGGAACATTCATCATCGACGGAAAAGAAATGGAATCTTCACTTTTCCAGATGATCAAAAAAACCACTCAGGAGAATCCTAACAAAATCATCTCTGCTTACAAAGACAATGTTGCTTTTGCCGAAGGTCCGGTTGTAGAACAATTTGCTCCGAAAGACCACTCCACTTCCGATTATTTCATTATTAAAAATATCAAGACGGTTATTTCACTGAAAGCCGAGACTCACAACTTCCCGACAACTGTCGAGCCGTTCAACGGTGCATCTACCGGTACCGGTGGAGAAATCCGCGACCGTATGGGCGGTGGTAAAGGCTCATGGCCGATTGCAGGTACAGCCGTTTACATGACTTCTTATCCACGGACAGACGAAGGACGCGAATGGGAAAACATTCTCCCCGTACGTAAATGGTTATACCAGACTCCTGAACAGATTTTGATTAAAGCCTCAAACGGTGCATCCGATTTCGGTAACAAGTTCGGTCAGCCGCTGATCTGTGGTTCTGTCCTGACTTTCGAGCATCAGGAAAACGGTGAGAAATATGCTTACGACAAAGTTATCATGCTGGCTGGAGGTGTAGGATATGGTACGCAGCGCGACTGTCTGAAAGGTACTCCCGAAGCTGGCGACAAGATTGTTGTCATGGGTGGTGATAACTACCGTATCGGTTTAGGTGGTGGTTCCGTTTCTTCAGTAGAAACCGGACGTTACTCTTCCGGTATTGAACTGAATGCCGTACAGCGTGCCAATGCTGAAATGCAGAAACGTGCTTACAACGTCGTTCGTGCATTGTGCGAGGAAGATGAAAATCCGATTGTTTCTATTCACGACCACGGATCTGCCGGTCACGTAAACTGTCTGTCTGAATTGGTAGAAGATTGTGGTGGCTTGATTCACATGGACAAACTTCCTATCGGTGACGAAACTTTGTCTGCTAAAGAGATTATCGCTAACGAATCTCAGGAGCGTATGGGATTGCTGATTGACGAAAAGGCCATCGAACATGTACAGAAAATTGCCGACCGCGAGCGTTCTCCGATGTATGTTGTTGGAGAAACAACTGGTGATCATCGCTTTGCTTTCGAACAAGCTGATGGTGTCCGTCCGTTCGACTTGGCAGTAGACCAGATGTTCGGCTCATCTCCCAAGACTTATATGGTGGACAAGACCGTAGAACGTCATTACGAAAATGTATCATACGATACTGCTAAATTAAATGAATATATCCGCCAGGTATTGCAACTGGAAGCTGTTGCTTGTAAAGACTGGTTAACCAACAAGGTAGACCGTTCCGTTACAGGTAAGATTGCACGCCAGCAGTGTCAGGGCGAACTTCAGTTGCCGTTGAGCGACTGTGGTGTCGTTGCTCTCGATTACCGTGGAGAAAAAGGTATCGCTACTGCATTAGGTCATGCACCTCAGGCAGCCTTGGCTAATCCGGCAGCAGGTTCTGTACTCGCTGTATCAGAAGCTTTGACCAACATTGTATGGGCACCGATGGCAGAAGGACTCGACAGCGTTTCTCTGTCGGCCAACTGGATGTGGCCTTGCCGTTCACAGGAAGGCGAAGATGCACGTTTGTACACAGCGGTTAAAGCCTTGTCTGATTTCTGCTGTGCACTGCAAATCAACGTTCCGACCGGAAAAGACTCTTTGTCAATGACTCAGAAATATCCGAACGGAGAAAAAATCATCAGCCCGGGAACAGTTATTGTTTCTGCCGGAGGTGAAGTTTCTGACGTCAAGAAAGTGGTTTCTCCGGTTATGATCAACAAGGAAAAATCTACTTTCTATCACATCGACTTCAGTTTCGATGAATTGAGATTAGGTGGTTCAGCATTTGCTCAGTCACTGAATAAAGTAGGTGATGATGTTCCGACTGTACAGAATCCGGAATACTTCCGTGATGCATTCATTGCTATTCAGGAACTGGTAGACAAGAAACTGATCCTTGCCGGACACGATATCTCTGCCGGAGGTATGATCACTACTCTTTTGGAAATGTGCTTTGCCAACACCGAAGGCGGTATGGAAATCAACCTCGACAAGATTAAGTGTGACGACATCGTGAAGATTTTGTTTGCAGAAAATCCGGGTGTTATCATTCAGGTAGCCGACAAGCACAAATCGGAAGTCAAGAAGATTCTGGAAGATGCTGGTGTAGGTTATGTCAAGATTGGTGTTCCTACAGACGAACGTCATATTTTGGTAACCAAGCACGATGCTACTTACCAGTTTGGTATCGATTATCTGCGTGATGTATGGTACTCTACTTCATACTTGCTCGACCGCAAGCAGAGCATGAATGGTTGCGCAAAGAAACGTTTCGAAAACTACAAGCAGCAACCGCTGGAATTCGTATTCGACAAGTCGTTTACCGGTAAGCTTTCACAGTTCGGTCTGGATCCGGATCGTCGTACACCAAGTGGTATCAAAGCTGCGATTATCCGTGAAAAAGGAACAAACGGTGAACGTGAAATGGCTTACATGCTCTACCTGGCAGGCTTCGATGTGAAGGATGTCACCATGACCGACTTGGTAAGCGGAAGAGAAACATTGGAAGACATCAACATGGTAGTTTATTGTGGTGGTTTCTCTAACTCCGATGTATTGGGTTCTGCCAAAGGTTGGGCAGGAAGCTTCTTGTTTAACCCGAAAGCTAAAGCAGCCCTCGACAACTTCTATGCTCGCGAAGATACCTTGTCACTCGGCGTTTGCAACGGCTGCCAGTTGATGATGGAACTCGGCCTGATCACTCCGGAAGACAAGAAGAAAGGCAAGATGCTCCATAACGATTCACACAAGTTCGAATCTGCTTTCTTGGGCGTAACTGTTCCGATGAACCGCAGTGTAATGTTCGGCTCGTTGAGTGGATCGAAACTGGGTATCTGGGTAGCTCACGGAGAAGGAAAGTTCTCTCTGCCTTATCCGGAAGATCATTATAATGTAGTATTGAAATATTCTTATGATGAATATCCAGGCAACCCGAACGGTTCTGATTACAGCGTAGCAGGTATTGCTTCACAAGACGGACGTCATTTGGCGATGATGCCTCACTTGGAGCGTGCTTGTTTCCCATGGGAAAACGCTTACTATCCATTAGACCGTAAGGACAGCGACCAGATCACTCCGTGGATGGAAGCTTTCGTCAATGCACGCAAATGGGTAGAAGCTCATAAGAAATAAAGATACAATTCTTTCTTATAAATAGTAAAAGGCCATCTTGAATTCAAATTTGAGATGGCCTTTTTTACGTTTATCAAAATCCGACGTATTCTGATTTTACTTATCCCCAACAATACAATTCCACTCGATATTTTTAAGCTTCATACCGAAAAAGATAAGCCTCATGCAAACCGATTAAGAGCCTAATCTAAACATACAAGAAGAAACAAAGAGGGAAAAACATCAAAGGAACCTAAAGCAGAAGTAATTAGAAGGATTGAAAAAAAATAAAAACTAATTGTTTTAGTTATTTAACTATAAAAATTAGTTTATAAACTAAAAGTTTTAGTTTTTTGCAGTAATCAAATGAAACGGATATGAAAACACTTACCGCCAAAGAAGAAGAAATCATGGGATTTTTCTGGGAGAAAGGACCCATGTTCGTCAAGCAGCTGGTGGAGCTTTACGAAGAACCACGTCCACATTTTAATACCCTATCGACCATTGTGAGAGGGCTGGAAGAGAAAGGTTATTTGTCACATACGGCATTTGGCAATACCTATCAGTATTATGCCATAGTATCGGAAGACGAATTCCGACGGAAAACGCTGCGAGGGGTTATTCGCAAATATTTCAACAACTCATTTTTAGGTGCCGTTTCCTCACTGGTGAAGGAAGAGGATATCTCGGTAGAGGAACTCAAAGAGCTCATCCGTCAGGTAGAAGAAGGACAACACGAAAAGCCACAATAAAACCTTTCTACTTATGGGATACTTTTTAGTCTATATATTCAAATCGGCTGTCTGCCTCGCCATGTTCTACTTATTTTATCGCCTGCTGCTCAGTAAGGAGACTTTCCACCGCTTCAACCGGATGGCATTGATAGGGATCATGCTGCTTTCGTGTTTATTGCCACTGATACAAGTTACGGTAAAAGAGGGTTCTCCGATAAACACACAAGTCATGTCGATGGAAGATTTACTATTGATGTACCAATGGAACAACGGAGCAACAGTAATAGGAGAAGACACTTGTTCGTTTCGCTGGCAGGAAGGACTGGTATTAGGGTATTTTGCAGGATTACTATCCGTCATAACCTGCCACCTTTGGTCACTGGGACGTATGCTTTACCTCATTCGCCACAGCCGATGTAAAAAGCTGGACCACGGTGTCCGTCTGGTGATACACCAACGCAATATAGCCCCTTTCAGCTGGATGCGATACATCGTAATCTCAGAAACAGACCTGAAGGAAAACGGACACCACATCCTTGTACACGAACTGGCCCACATCCGATATCATCATTCATGGGACCTGCTGCTGACGGAACTTTGTATCTGGGGGCAATGGTTCAATCCCGCAATCTGGCTACTCAGACAAGAGTTACAGAACATCCACGAATATGAGGCCGATGAAGAAGTACTCCGTCAGGGCATCAACGCGAAAGAATATCAAATGTTATTAATAAAAAAAGCCGTTGGCGCAAGGCTCTACTCTATTGCCAACAGCTTTAATCACAGTTCACTTAAAAAACGTATCACTATGATGATTCGAAAAGAATCCAATCCATGGGCACGTGCTAAGTACCTCTACGTACTTCCGTTGGCTGCTGTCACGATGGCAGCCTTTGCCCGCCCAGAAATCTCCCAGCCATTGGACGAGATTTCAAGTGTCAAAGTTAATGATTTATCGGCAGTTATGAAAAAGGATGCCGATAAAAATGTGTCAACTACCGCAGAAAAGGTTACACTGAAGATGAAAGTGGTAGATGAAAAAGGCAAGCCTGTAATGGGAGCTACCGTACTCATCGCAAACACCACCAAGGGTACGGTAACAGACCCAGACGGCAATTTCACGCTGGAAGCCGAAACCGACCAACAACTTCAAGTGGCCTACATCGGTATGGGTACGGTCACGCTGTCCGTCGCAGACTGCCTGAAGCAGACCGACCAGACTATCCGGCTGACAGCCGACAATACTGTCCTTCAAAAAGAACTGAAAGGTCGTGTGGAAAACATACAACAAAACGAATCTCCAGTTGTAACGCCGACCATTCAAATACATCAGGGAAACAAGGATGACTACAACGTTCAGGTAAAAGCAGAACACTCACCGCTTGTCATATTAGACGAAACGGAAGTCTCAACCGAAACGATGGAAAAGCTCAATCCGGAAAACATTGAATCTATCACCGTATTAAAAGACGTGTCGGCTACGGCCAAATACGGTCAGAAAGGAAAATACGGAGTTATTCTCATCACCACCCGAAAAAAAATGAATAAATGAAACTGTATCAAAATGAAGAACTGAGATAGGCCTACTTATAATCTATAAGTTACAACAAAAAATCTCCTACTTTAACGTGAGTTCGATATAAAGATTAAAATTATCAGTTTGAAAATTAGGAACATAG
>ENA-ORSS01000379-ORSS01000379.1-human-gut-metagenome-genome-assembly--contig:-NODE-379-length-55263-cov-11.979930_pt1 | contig 55263 bp, 47 predicted proteins | sample MGYA00241899_ERZ509162 | MGnify/ENA primary metagenome ERZ509162 (study PRJEB26280, sample SAMEA2338641) | human gut metagenome | biome: human gut; feature: human-associated habitat; material: faeces... | reverse complement strand
ATTCCCAGACCGCTGCCGGCTGGGGGCGGTATGTGTTCATGTTTGAAATACCGCTTGTAAAGGGGCGGATAAACGGCTCATATCCCATCACGCTGAAGGCGGACTACCTCGACGTACTGGGCCAGCAGAAGCAGCAGAGCTTTACCGTGTTCGTGACGGTTTCAGACGGCAAAAAGCCCAAGGACCCCGACGCCAAAGAGGCAGCCGAAAAGCCGGAGCTTTTCATATCCGCCTGCGAGATAACGCCGGACACCGTCGGCGGGGACGGGGAGTTTTCCGTGAATGTCAAAATAGACAACATAGGCAGCATACGCGCAAGAAGCGTCAGGCTTACATACGGCAGCGAAGCCGAGGGCATACTGCCCTACGACACCAACAACGCCATACTGCTCGATAACATAGCCTCCGGCGAAGGCGCCGAGGCCGCGTTCAAAATGAGGACCACCAAGGACGTAATAGCGGGGAGCAGGGCGTTTTTCATAACTCTGGATTACGTCGATCTTTACGGCGGCGTTTACACCGCCACGCGGCAGTTCCTCGTGAACGTCACCCAGCCTGCGGAAATGACATACGACTCCATATCCCTGCCCAAGAGCGTCACCGCGGGCGAGACCTTCACCCTGCCCGCCAACGTGTTCAACATAGGCAAAAGCCCGCTCAGAAACGTCACCGTGAATCTGACCGGCGCGGGACTTTTCCCCACGTCAAGCGTGTTCCTTGGGGATATTCAGCCGGGGCAGGCGGGTTACGGTGAGATGAAGGTATTCGTGGGTATGCTCTCCATGACCGAGGGCTACACCGAAAGCTACGGCAAGACCACAGGCGTATACACCATATCCTACAAGGACGACGCGGGGGAGGAATACGCGGTGAGCGTGGACTTCGCCACTGAGATACAAAAGCCCGTGATAGAGGGCGAAAAGACCGACGCCGAGAAAAAGGCCGAGGAGGAGCAGAAGCGCGCCATGAGCCAGTGGTGGATAAGCGCGCTTGCTGCGTTCGCAGTCATTGCGATAATAGTCGCGGTTATTGTGGTGAGTAAATTTGCGAGGATGATGAGGATGAAATAGCCGTATGGCGGTGTCGGTTATTAGTATATAAAAAATACGCTTACGGCGACAGATTTTCCCGCGCCAGCGTGTCTTATATATAGCGAAAAAGGAGGTGGTTCCATTGAAGGAATAAAAAAGCCCTTGCAAGTCATGAGTTGAGCAAGCTCATTGCCATTTGGCAATGCAGAGTTGCAAGGGCTGAACATGAATATACCTGTTCTTGCTCAAAACTCAAAGATTTAGAAAGAAGAAGGATATGAAAAAAAATAATTGCAATAGCTCTTGCGCTGGTAATGGTCTTTGCAATGGCCAACGTTGCACTTGCATTTGAGGCATCTGATTATACTCTTGGCGCGAATAGCACAACGCCAGCGAGGGCACTCAAGAACATATCGCGCGGGTTTTCTGCTTGGTACGCATCTGGAACGTTTGGTGGTAACAGCAGTAAACGGCTTACCGTAAGGCCCTACAAGGCAGGATCTACCACGGCGATAGCAAGCCATGCCTATACATTTACAATAAGCCAAGTATCCGGCGGGCATGACTACACAACGCTTTATAGTAGTTTGGATGTGTATGCGAATACTAATGGTGGAGGCGCAAGCCTTACGGGATACTGGAGTTTCTAGTTAGATAAGCGTCGGCTAATCGTCAATATAATATGGCGATTAGCCACACTATAAAATCACGGAGGATAGCTTTATGCCAAATAAACCCAATAAGCATCGATTGCCCGTAGGAACCTTAGCTTTAGTTGTTTTATTGCTAATCCTGTCTGCCTGCCAGCCTACTCCTGAAAAAGAACCTGTTGTTGTTAAGACGGAGGACTACGTAGCAGAGGCTATACAGCCGAAAGATGGAACTCATGATAAATACGATGCACCGAATAACGTGGAGTTCCACAATGAAATAAGCGGATTAGATTTGACTATAAATGCGCCTGTAGTTATACCTCAAACAGATGTATATCCGGTTGCGGAAATTGAAAAAGCGGCATTTGATGAAACATATTACCGGAATGTGATGCGATTCTTTTATCCGGACGAGCAGTGGGTAGAAACTCCCCAAGAAACGAAACGGGATATTCTTGAAAGAATGTCTTATTTAACGTCTTTAGCGGAAGAGAGCGATATTGATATAGCCAATGAACTTATAGAATTGCAACAACGGTTAGCAACAGCTCCCGATGACAGCGCAGCTATTCCCTTCTCTTTCAATGATTTGCCGGGAAAGACTTTTTTTGAAGCATATCACTACAATGAAAATACGGCGACATACGCTGTTTTAGTTGCACAGATGAATGGCAATACCTATCAATATAGACATGATAGTGATTCATATTGGGTGCGAGAAAGCAATGCGGAGACTTTAGAACAGAAAAATGATTTTACATCCACCAACCCCAAATTGGAAAGCGAATCTGCGATGGGAATTGCCCAAGATGCTATGAGAAATTTAGGCGCGGACTCAAACATGAAGTTTTCTTTTATGGAAAAGGCGATTGCATATAACGACAAAGGCCTGCAAGGGATCGGATGGATTATTTTCTTTATTCGTGATTGCGGAGGATTACAGGCTACCTACATGGATGAATGGCGAATATGGAAAGGCAGCCCACCGCCAAGTAATGCTGCGCCTTGGGAAAGCGAGTATATGTATATTATTGTAGATGAGAATGGTAAGATTGCACAGTATGATGTTCGTGGAGCTGGCAAGCAAGTAGCTATTATTGCCGAAAACACCCAGCTTATGCCTTTTGATGATATTTTGGATCGGATTAAGCAGCAGCTTGTCTATAATCATGCTTATCAAGAGAATCACGTGGAAGAGTATTCGGCTGTGGTCAACAAAATCCGATTGGCGAGTGCGTTGATAAATGTTAAGGATCGTCGAGACATAGGTCACCTCGTTCCAACGTGGGAAGTGATGTATGAGTTTCACGAACGCCTTAAAGGAGAGAATGAGCCCACTGTTTACCACTGCCGTGTTTGTTTGAACGCAATAGATGGTAGTTATATTGAACCCAAGGCATATATCGGCAGGATAGCACAATGACTGCTTGGACTCAAATGCATTGATCTGATCTAGCAGAGCAAAAAGTGACAGGCAACCGAAAAAAGGCAAACGGCTTTTAATCTGTCCTGTCCTTTTGCATACTTTTTTCTGTTATTTTCTTGCAGTAATTAGGAGTTCGCAAAATGCTAGATGCCCGCGAATCGTCTGCCGAATATGCCGAGGATCGTATAGAGCGCACCGCCGGCCTTTGCGGGTATTGCCATTATTGCTGCGCTTATTGTGGTCGGCAGGTTTACCCGGATGGTGAAAATGAAGTAGACCCGTAGGTCGCAGCAGATATTTACTGTATGGCGAGTCGTCTTATTGCTTAAAGGGCTAAGACACGGCAAACAAGAATCATTGCTGTGTATTATCAAAAATGTGCGAATGGCAGGTGTTTTGTGGACTGCTATATTAATGCTTTTCTATCCACCTCAACAGTTTACTGGTTAATGCCGGAATTACTGTTGGGTTTCTTAGGATGGTAATCGAGTCCGTATCGTACACGGGTAAGATTAGACAGCCGGTTGAAGAACCAATAGCATCAACTGAATATCACGAACGGAGCATGATGGTATCGATAAGAACCAAGCATGCTCCTTTTATATCTATTCGGGCTCCTCCCGCCCCGTTTCAGCAACCTTTTCACCCACGACTGAAACGGAGGAAACATATGATAGTGATCAATCTCCGGATTTACTATCCGGTGTTATATAGGCAGGACGTTTTCTGCGAGGTTCCCGAGCAGGTAAAGCTGTTATTGGAAGAATTGAAGCGGTTTGAACATGCGCAGGATGAACGGCGCAGATACCACGGTGAGTGCTTAGCATTTATTGAGGCTGTTACCGATTTGGAGATGGAGCTGCCATCCTTGGAGGAAATATACATGAAAACGCAAAGGAATGAAGCTCTCTATAAAGCAATGCTGAAGCTGCCGGTCAAGCAGATGCGGCGGATATACGCGCATTTCTTTCTACGATTGAGCGAGACTGAGATTGCTCGCGCTGAAAGAGTGAGCATCGCGGCGGTATCCGCTTCCATCGCACAAGGGCTTCGACATCTTAGACAGTACTTGAGCAAAGAGTGATAACGTACAGCGGGCGTTAGCATGGCAGTGCCGACGCCCGGTTTCTATTCGTAATACCGGGCAATCACGTTTTCAACCGGAACGAACGGATCGACCCAGAGCCGGGAATCGATTGACGCATCTATATTGTCACCGAGTAAGTAAAGCATCCCGCAGGGTACTGTTTCAGGTCCCTTCCACGTCCACGCCGCCTCGCCTGCAACGGCCGCCACTCGTTTAACAAGCACTTTGCCGTCATGGCTGAACACTATTATGTCCCCCACCTTCGGCTCAGAAGACCAATAGGCCATTCTGGCGGCTACAATGAAACTCCCCTGCCGGATTGTTGGCTCCATCGAGCTTGTAGGCACATACCCCAAAAAGAAAAAGACCCTGAACAGTGTCAGGGTCATAATACAGCATAGCGCAGGAATAGCCATGTGTTTTATAAAACGCTTCATACTTCCAGTTCCGCTGCAAAGCGCATGAACTTTACATCGAGTCTGAGTGCTTTACGGGCTTTAGAAATCCAAGCAGTGACATTGTTCGCATTCGTTCCATACATTTCTCCAATCTCACGGCAGGTGAAGCCTTCGCTCATGAATATCATCGCATCTATGCCTTTACGGGTAACGCCTTTGAGCCTATCCTGAGTTTCACGGAGGACTTTGCGAAGCTCGTGTGCTTCCGGAGTGTCCATGGGGACTACCGCAACTGGCTCGTTAGGAAAATCGCTCTGTTTCTCCCTTTTGCGGCAATATGTGGCGCGTGCAAGCGCATTGTAGATCCGGTTGCGTATTGCTGCAAAGGCATAGGTCGAAAACACGGCGCGCCCGGGTTGGTATTCGATCACAGCTTCGCATAAGGCAATGCATCCAATCTGGAAAAGGTCGTCATATGAATAAATGCCGGTTGAACCGGGGCTACTCACGCAACGCGAAAGCACTGCTCTTACAAGCCCCAGATTTTCTTCAACGATACGTTGTTGTTCAACAGTCAGCGTCATGCCGATTCACCTCCTATATTGATTTGTGGCCTCATGCGATTTTCATTGCTTTTGGCCTGTTGCCTATTTGCCAGAATTGCCTTGCTCTGCCGAATTACCTGCTCGCAGTAATACTCCCGAAGATACCCGATATGTGCCTGCGAACGAGGCGCTTGAATCATGCTTGCAAGCCACGCATAGGCTTGATCCTTTGTCATAACATCGGTCAGATACAATCTGTTGAATGAGTCGTGCGCTTCCTTTCGCAGCTTTCTAAGCCTATGGTCGGCGAGGCTGCCCACAGGCTTGTTGGTCCCTTCATGGACGCGCACATAAGCGTCGCAGGCCGGATATCGGCTGCAAACGTAGAGTTTTGTATTCGCATGATTTTCTTTGTAGATACCATCCGCCGAGCGCAGAACAACAGGGCTGCCGCAGTAAGGGCAGCGCATTGCGCTCATACCCGGGATTCCTATAAAGGGGTTGTTCATCTTATTCTTCTTCAATATTCTCACTAACCTTTCTGTCGTCAACATCCACCTGAAGATGGATGAGTACAAAAAGCCGGAAAGCTGCCAAAACGACATACAGAGCCAAGGTGGCTGAAATAGTGGTGTCGCATCAGCCCATTGACTCTGTAATATGTTTGGTGCCTTCCGGCTATTCAATTCTCTGCTTGCGCCGTATGGATCGGCTCAATGCACCGTTCCGTAACTGCTCCATACCCTTCTGGGTATGTGTTGGCGGCCGGTCGACTTCGTCCGCGCAGAAAGCCTGAGCGCAAGCTTTTCTACACGGAAAGAGTAACATATTTTGCTCGCAAAGTCAAGCATAAAAAGCCAGAAAAGTGCCTATTTTACTGGATATTTTGCTATCTCAGTTCTACGGAAAGCGAAGTCAGTTCTACAGCTTATTCGTCATCTTCATCGTCATATTCACGACGCTTTTTTACGATCCGTATGACGATAAGCCCTCCGATACATAGCACAGCCCCTCCGATGAATAGCACAAGTTGAAGAGTGGGGATGTTCTGTCGGGATTCATCTGCCGGCGTCTCAGATTCCATCTGTGGCTGTTTTGTCAGATCAGCGGTCGGGTGCTGTTCATTTTTATTTGCCGGTGCAGGCTCGCTCGGCTGCACCAGATCCGTAGCAGCATATATAGGGCCCTCTGTGGACTCGGCTGCTTGCACATTCGACTCCTGCAGCTCTGGTTTGGGCGGCGTCACTCTGGAATTGAGGCAAGACAATGTATAGGTGGAGCTGTCCGCAAGCTCAAGCGTTAGCACGCCATTATCGCCGACTATAATCGCTCCTGGGTACTTACCCATATCGGTCGAAAGTTCAAACTCCACACCGGCCCAGTTTGGGCCAAGCTGTAGTATCAGCTTGTCTGCGATCGTGGTCTTTGTGGGTTCTGCGTCTGGCGTGGCATACGCTACCTGCGTCCACGGCAGAATGCTAACAGCGCATACGATCAGCGCCATGGCCAGGATGAGCATCTTTTTCTTATAACGGGTCATACGAATTACCTCCTCAAATGAGTGAAGGCCGCCATGTAGACGGCCTCCCGCACAGGCTCTATCAGTTATGCTTCGCACGGCGCTTATCGACGGCCGGCTGCTTTTTGCGCAGCAGATACCACGCGCATCCACCGCCGCCGAGCACGCATACCGCAAGCAGCGCAATGCCCCACCACGGGAAGCCGTCAACGCCGGTCTGGGCGGCGGGAGAGTTCTCCACAACGTGCGGTTCGGCCGGGTTTTGATAGGTTTCGTTGATCTCCACCGTGACCAGCTTGCCATTGACCGCATAACCGCTGGGCGCTTTCAGCTCCTTGACGCTGTACTTGCCCCATGGCAGCTTGGTGAACTGCACGAGGCCGTTGTTGTCGGTGGTCAGGGTCGTGAGTAGCTTATCGGTGCTGTCGTAAAGACCGAACTGCGCGCCTGCAAGCAGCTTGTTGGTCTTGGCGTCCACCTTCTTGATCACGATGTTGGCAAAGGGATCCGTCACAATGAGCGTTCCGGCGACCACGCCCTTCTCGTCGATCTCGAACGCATACGCCGTAGGGTTGAGCGCATAGCCGCTGGGGGCTTTGGTCTCCTTGTAGGTGTACTTGCCGGCGGGCAGATACTTCACGGTCAGCTTGCCTTCCTTATCGGTCTTACCGTCGAACACCTTTTTGTTCTCGGCATTATAGACCTCATATGTGGCGTCGGCTACCGCCTTCTTGTCCGGGTCAAGCTTCGAGATAACGACCAGCGTGGGGACATTGACGAGCTTGGTATCGCCCGTGACCTTGCCCTCGGCGGTGATCTCAAAGGGGTACTCCTTGACCTGCAGCACATACCCGAGTGGGGCCTTGGTCTGCTTGAGGACATACTTGCCGGGCTTCATATAACGAATGGTCAGGTCGCCCTTCTCGCCGGGCGTACCGGACTGCACTTGCTTGCCCTCCGCGTCCACGATATTGATCGTGCCGCCGGGAAGCAGCTTCTCGGTCTTATCGTCCAGCACCTCCACATCGGTCACCAGAACCAGTGTGGGCTCGTTTGGTATCTCGGTCGTGCCGTTCACGGTGCCGTCGTCAGCCTTGGTAAAGCTCCATGTCTTGTCCGGCAGCTGATAGCCCGCCGTCACCTTGGTTTGGGTGATGGTGTACTGCCCAGGATACAAACCGTTGACCTCAACCGTGCCTTTCTCATTGGTCGTGCCGGTGAAGACCGTTTTCCCGTTCTTGTCCGTGAGCTTCAGCTCCGCGCCGGCCAGCTTATCGGTCTTATCCAATGCGTTCACCACGGTCAGGATGACCGGCGGGTTTTTCACGGGCGTGGGTGCTTCATCTTCGTTATCGTTGAGATTGATGTCGGTCTTGGCCATGCCGTCCGGCGTTGCGACGGTGATGGCCTTGCCCTGCAGCACCAAAGACGCTGATGCGGCCACGGAACTCACCTTGAAGGTCAGCTCCACATCCGTATGCGCGCCGGGCTCAATGGGCTGGGTCAGCGAAAGCTTGCCCTCGGGGAGCTTGGCTGCGGTGGCCTCTGTTGCGGTTAGCCCAGTGGGAACGTTCAGGGCAACAGTCGGAACTGCCGCTTGATTGCCTTTATTGGTGATACGAAGCTGATAGGCGACGGTATCGCCATACTTGGCTGTGATGCCCTCCGTCACAGGAGTGTCGTTGACCTTGATAAGCTGTACGGCAAGCGCCATATCGTAGGTCTTCTTCACGAAGGGAATGCGGATCTGAGCGGGCCATGTACTGAATTTGCTGCCGTCCATCAGAACCGATTCGCCCCTGGGGGAAATGTAGTCGGGGTGTGCTTTAACCACCTCCCAAGCGTGCGTGCCGGGGTCAATCACAGCGGCAGTTTTGCCATCAGCGGAGGTGTCGGGCAGGTTCTCATCGTCGAGGCTGAAGCCCACGCCCGAGAGCGGATCGCCGGTAACAGCGTCGACTGCCACCAGCTCCACATCCGCACGCACGGTGACAGTGCGGGTGTGCGTGCCGGTAAGGCCAAGGATGTCGGCGACGGAGTACACGACCTGATATACGCCGGGAACATCGGCATTTACGTTGTTGGATGTGATCTGCACCTTGCCGCTGAGGTCTCCGTCCTCGGCGTCGGCTGCACTGACGTTGGCCTCGGGGTCGAACGCTCCGCCGCGGTTCATGACCACATCGGGCGCGGTGATAGCGGGCGCGGTGTTCGGGCTGATCTTCAGCGTGAAATACTCGAAGCTGGAGGTCGATATCACCGAGCAGTTATGGCTTATGAAACTGCCGAATGGGCCGTAGCCGCTGCCAACGGAGTCGTCGATGGCTACGTTGCTGAAAATCGCCGTCTGGCCGCTTGAGAAGCCGGCATCATCGTACTTATAGAACGACAGTGAGCCGGGACTGACCTGTAATTTCAGGTACCAGGTTGTGCCTGCCGAGTATGCGGGCTTGGCCTCCTGCTGGATGAGCGTCACGCCTGAAAGCCCGGTGAACTGGGTGGAGGCGAGCGCGGCCATGCTGACGTTGGCGAGCTTGTAATAGCCTACATTGCTCTGTCCGAACAGCACGGCATACCCATTGAGCGTGTTCCCGTCCGTGACAGCGTTGAACACGAAGCCGCTGCCCTCGAGAGTATGCCAGTCGGTATTGCCTTCGGTCAGGTGGAACGTAAAGGTGCGGTAATCGCCGTCCTGCGCCGGGCGGAACAGAAGGGTGGTAAACGGATCGGTAGGATGCCCGGAAAAACTGACGGTATCGCCGCTTGCCGTGGCATGACCTGTGCGGCCGTACTGTGTCCAGCCTACGTCGCCTTCTGCGGCCAGCGCCTGCATGGGTAGCGCCGCGATGAGCAGCAGCGCCATGAGAAGCAGCGGCAGGATACGTTTGCGAATGAGTTTCATGTGAGATTCCTCCTTGATTACTGAAATAAATAAGCCCGGTTTAGCCGGGCTTGGGCGCATAGAAAACGACCTGTGCAAAAGCACGGGTCGTGAACATAAAGGTATATGGGGTTTACTTAATGCGAAAAACCAATCGTGTCCCGATCATCTGGGAGGAACTGCCATATCGTACATTTGACGGAATGCACGGATGATTGTTTCCCACTGAATATCGGCGGCATAGTCGAAGCTAGTTCTGTAGTTCTCCCATAGAGATTGCAGTGCAGAGCTGTTCTCAATCTCGTCTATGGTAGTACCAACGTGATCGATGACAGGCAGTGACCCACGCTTCTCGGCTGTGTTGATCAGTGCGCGTCCGAGAGTGTCTGCGTCAATATTGTCCTGCTGCGAAATGCCCAACACGTAAATATCGTAGAAATCACGCATACGAGTATTAAGCGTTCCGCGGGAAAGAATGGTTTCTAGCTTTTCTGCAAGCACCGTCTCCAAATTGTAGGCCAACAAGGAAATTGTTCGATCCTCAAAAATAAGCTTGAACACATAGAGTATCTCGCCCGGCGTAATCACATCGTCCGTGGAAAAATCGATCTTCAAGGGCGTGTGCATCGTTCCCAGGCAGGTATCAAGCTGTACCCTGACGCCGGGATAATCAGCATCATCCATGATAGTCGTCACGTTGGCAATGGTGAAGGTCATCCCATCATCAAGAGGGATGGAGATGATCTCGCTGACGATTTCGTGCGCTTTTTCCTCTGTCAGCGTCAGGTTTTTGACGGTCGTATCCACGTCCATCGTCGAACGGTTATCCAGTCCTACCATAGCGGAAACAAGCGTGCCGCCTTTGAGGATGAGATTATCCCGGTATGGGGAAACGGCAAGCCGTTCCAGAAACCGTTCCATGACATAGTTGCGTATGATGATCATAGCCTTGTTGCTGTCGCTTTTGGACATATTGCGAACTAAGGCTTTCAACTGTCTTGCCGTTCGGATTATTAGAGTAACACCTCCATATACTGCCTGATAACACTCTCGATTGAAAGCGCTTTTGCATATCGCATGAGTCGCGGAGTGTTTTTCGTTTTACTTCGCGCATATCCTTTAACCGCTCCTTGCAGTGTTTGCGCTTCAATACATCGACGGCTTCGCACAAGATCGCAAATCGTGCGTTCCATATCATAGCTCCGCAGCGTATGCCCTACGGGCGAGGCGGCCTCCGAAAGACCCATCTCAAATAGGTCTTTCTTGATTGTGTGTACTCTTACGCCCTGCTTGGTGAGTCCCGCAACATTTGTGCCGGCTTCAAGCGTAACAGAAAAGCGCAAGGGTTCACGTTCCGCGGCTCCCAATAGGTAGAGAGCCGTTTCGTGTGAAAAGACTGCCTTTGGATACCGTACCTGAAGCACATAGAGAGCATCAGGCCACGCTTCTTTTGACATGTAAAGCCCATGCGCCGTGCGCTCCAAACCGTTTTCTCTCACATAGGCAGCAAGCGTACTCTTTGATACACCGGCTGCAACGGCATCCGATGTACGCAGATATCCTTTATTTTCAGACAGCAACTGATCCAATCGCTCAAACTTACCCATGCCATCACCACACTTTCACGCTATTATTGTAACCCAAAATAGCGTGAAAGTAAACCTGTAATCACAAATCCTTTCAAGAAAGCCAAGCGATGCCAGACTCAAGGACATAAAAGGCCGTCTGCTAATTAAGCAAACGGCCTTTGTGCAATGACTCGGCGCATTTATCGCTGCTGTTTTTTGCGTTTCGGTCTGCGCAATAAGAGGATACCCGCCGCAGCCGCGCACAGCAGTCCGGTGATAACCAGCGCATACCCCCACCACTGGAACGAGAACACGCCGGTCTTGGGAATGGTGGATGTATTCTCGACCACGAACGCTTCCTGATTGACATAGGTGGACGTCACCTCCACCGAGATGACCTTGCCGGACATCACATAGCCCTCAGGCGCCTTCAGCTCCTTGATGGAATACTTACCCGGGCTGAGTTTACTGAACACCAACAGGCCGTCCTTGTCGGTTTTACCTGTCATCAAGAGCTTGTCCTTGCTGTCGTATAACCCAAACTCCGCGCCGCGTAGCGACTTCTTGGTCGCGGAGTCGACCTTTTTTACGGTCAGCTGCACGACCTCGTCGGTGAAGATGGTATCGCCGTGGATCGTCCCATCGGGCTTGATCTCAAAGTTCATGGTGTTGGAGTTAAGTGCAAAGCCCTCCGGCGCAAGCGTTTCCTTGAAGGTGTACTTGCCCGGCGCAAGCGTCATGGTGCTGATTTTGCCATCCTTATCCGTGACCGCCTTATACACCGACTTTCCGTCGGCGTCGAATATCTCCACCGTAGCGCCCTGTATGGGCTGTTTCCCGGTGATGTCGGTCTTGGTGATGACGGCCTCGATCTTCTCGTTTGAGAGCGTCATGTCGCCGGTAACAGTGCCGTCCGCCTGCACGGTGAACTTCATGACCGCGGTGTTAAGACCGTAGCCCGAAGGCGCTTTGACCTCCCTGTAGGTATACTCGCCCGGAGCGAGGTAGATCACAGCTAGCTCGCCGTTCTCATCGGTAACGCCCGAGTAGACCTCGTTGCTCTTGCTGTCGAATATGGCGATCTCCGCGCCCGCCAGCTTTTTGCCGCTGTCCTTATCTACTTTTGTTATGACTACCCTTGTCGGCGTGTTGACGAGCTGGGTTGTGCCGGTGATCTCGCCCTCCGCCGTTACCGTGAACGTGAACGTCTTATCCGTAAGTGCATAGCCCGTCGGCGCTTTCAGCTCTCGCACCGTATATACGCCGGGACGCGGCATGGGGAAAGCGAGCTCGCCCTTATCGTCCGTTTCACCCGAGGCGATGATCTCGCCGGCCGCGTTTTTTACCTCAAGCGCAGCGCCCGCAAGCAGCCTGCCGTCTACGGAGCTGACCTTAGTGATGTGTACCTGCTTGGGCGAGTTCTTGCACACATACTCCAGAACCTCGTCGGAGTCTGCCGTAATGACTGCCTCGTACTCCTGCCCGCTCAGCTCGAAGCCCGCGGGCGCTTTGGTCTCGCGGATGACGTATGTGCCCACGGGCAGCTCCGGAGAGAGCGCTTCGCCGTTTGCGTCCGTGGTCAGCTCTATGGATACGCCCAACTCTTTATTGGATACCTCGAAGACCGCTCCGGCGAGCCGGTAGTTGGCCTCGGTATCACCGCCGCCGAAGATGCGTTGGAGGAGGTTCGGCGCCCGATAGCGTTCGTCCAATTTGATGATCCTGATCTTGCCCGTTATCAGCTCGTTGATGATGGGATTCCCATCGTTGGCGGTGACACGCACGGTTTCGGTACTCGGGCTGCCGTATACGAGTGCAATCGGATATGCATCTTTGGAAATGATGTAGCCCTCCGGCACGGCCAGTTCTACAAAGCGGTACTTTCCAAACGGAACGTTCTCATGGACCTGAAGATTTCCCTCGGCATCCGTAGAACCCACATAAACCAGCGTATCCTTAGGTAGGAATGCACTGTTCTCGCCCATTATCTGCTCATCCGTGTACAACCCAAACGTGAAGCCCTCGCCGGGGCCTGTGATTATCTTCGCCTCTTCGGCGTGGAACAGCTCGGCGCGCTTTATCAGGGTCAGTTCCACATTGGGCGCGTCGTCATGGATACCGACCTGCGCGCTGACGATCGCGGTGTACTGGTCTTTATACCGAAGCGTGACCGCGTGCGGTTCTGTATCCAGCAAATACCCTTCGGGCGCTGTCGTTTCCACGACTTCGTATTCGCCAAGATACAGCGCCTTGCTGACGGCGCTTCCATCGCTGCCCGTGGTGACGGTGTCGGCGACCTCTCCGGCGCTGAGCTTCAGTGTGCCGTCCGGTGTCTTGATGTCGGTCTTGGCCCTGACCTCAAACACCGCGCCTTCAAGTGGGATATCCGAGTATGTGGCGGTTTTGACCATGCCGAACTCGGATTCCGTTTCCGTTACGCCAGTGAAGGTCGGGCCGGTCTTTTTCACGGTGATCTTGCCCATGACAGGCGTATTGGCGCACTCCACCACAACGGTCTCGCCGTCTTTGCCAATGCTAAAGGGGATGGGGGATGCGTTGAGCAGGTATCCAACGCCCGCCTTCACCTCATGCAAGGTGTAATCGCCATACAGCAGCGGCTCGGGCAGCACCAGTGTCCCGTCAGCGGCCGTTTCAAACACGGTTATATCCACAGGGGAAGGATAGAGCTGACGCTGTACGACCCAGTTGCCGTCCGCATCCTTAATCCTAAACTGAACGCCGGCCGCGGGGATGATATTGCCGGTCTCAGCGTCCACTTTGACGATCTTCAGCTCACTCTTGAACGCCTCGTTTTCCAACGCGTAGGCATAGACCTTCTCGTCAACGTCGATGGTCACGTCGATTGGATCGATGATCTTATGGCTGTCGATACCCTTGGTTTCGGTGATGGTGTACGTTCCGTACAGCAGCACATCCGAGATGGCATAACCCGAAACATCGGTGGTCAGCGTATCCATGACCTCGCCATCCGCCTTGCGTGTGATTGTGAATTCGATGCCCGTAAGGGGTCGTGCCTCCTTGTTGCTGCCATATCCGAACTCGGCGTACTTGATGATGCTGATCCTTCCGCGAATGATCGTGTTCTCGACCGTTACCGACTCCTCCACGACCTCCACCGTCTGTCCGGCGTACTCTATGACCACTGGGAACTCGGTCTCGTTGAGCGTATAACCGACAGGAGGCGTTTTTTCACGCACCACATAGCTGCCAAGCGGGAGCTCGGGACTCAACACAGTATCATTTACAGCCGTTAGCGTGTGCAGCACATTGCCTTCGGTATCGAGTATCTCGAACACAGCGCCGTCGAGCGTGGCTTCGCCATGCGGTTCAGCCCCGGTCTCGGCGTCCCGCTTGGTTATCGTGATCGTTCCGGTCTGGGGCTTGTTCGGTACGGTGACGGATTCATATACCACCTCGATGGTCTGACCCGCATAGTCCAGCTCCACATCGTAGGCAGCGGTGTTCAGCACGAACCCCTCGGGCGCGGCCTTTTCCTTTATGATGTATGCGCCAAGGGGCAGCAGCTTGCTGACCGCCTTGCCGTCGGCGTCGGTGGTGAGCGTATCCACAACAGTATCGCCGCTGTAGATCTCAAACACCGCGCCGGAGAGCGCATAATCGCCCATGTCCGAATCCGCGTTGGTCTTTTGCACGGTGATCTGGCCTGCCTGCGGCTTATTCGGGATGTTCACATCGCCATATATCACGGCGGCGGTCTGGCTGCCGTATGAGATGGTGACGTTCTTCGGGGTCGAGTTCAGTACGAAGCCGTTAGGGGCAGTGATCTCATTGACCGAGTACGTCCCCAGCACCAGCTCCTTGCTCTCGGCCTTGCCTGTGTTATCGGTGGTGATGGTATCCACCAGCGTCCCCGCGCTGTCACGCACCTCGAACACCGCGCCAGCAAGGGAATGAGAACCAAGCGAGTCGTCGGCGTTGGTCTTCTGCACCCGCACCTTACCCATTTGAGGCATATTGGGAACGGTAATGCTGACGTTCACCACGCCGTTCACGGCATTGGCGGCCGTAATATTCACGGTCTGGTCGGCTGCCGCGACAAATCCCTGGGGCGCCGTGATTTCTCTCACGGTGTATGTCCCAAGCGGCAGCGCTTTGCTTTTGCCCGTGCCGTCAGCGGCTATGGTCACGGTATCCACGGGGGTGCTGCCGCTATAGATGGTGAACACAGCGCCGGTGAGCGGATAGCTGCCCTTCGTTGGGTCTGCGTTCGTCTTTTTGATGGCGATATACCCCTTGATGCTGCTGTTGGTAAGCGAAAGCGTCGCGGTGTTGGCAAGGCTCACGTTCACCGTGTGCACGGTGGGATCGAGGTTATAGCCGCTAGGTGCACTGATTTCCTGTACATAATACGTTCCGGGGTCGAGGCCGTCCATGCTGCCGTAGCCCCGGGAGTTGGTAGTGATTGTGCCGATCTGCCGGCTGCTTGCGTCCTTTACGCCGAATACCGCTCCGGCAAGCGCCGCGCCGTTGTCGCCGGTCTTGTAGATCTCGATCCCGCCGGAGTCGGGCGTGATGAGCGTCAGGCGCGTGGTGACCGTGGGCAGCACCAGTCCGTTGCCAACCATGACGACCTTCTGGTCGTTGTTGCTGGGAGCATACCAAGCATAGTTGGCGGTGCTGCGGCTGTCGTAGCCGGTGAAGGTGATGCTGAGCTGCTGACCCGCCATGTTGGCAGGCACCGATATGGTGAGCACATCTCCGTCATACCCGGTGAAGCCGGACACCTGCACGCCGTAGGGCGCGTCATAGGTATATCCGCCGTTGCAGTTCTTAAGACTCACCCGGGTCTGTCCAACGAAATAGGAGCCCTGCTGGGTCATATTGATCGTCGAGGGGTTGACCTGTATAGAATGCTGCAGCGTCGTCCCGTTGCGAGCCTTGTTGAGCAGATCCATCGAATACGCCCACATGGCGGCCGCCGTGCTGTTGCCGCTTTTCGGCCTTGTGTACTGGTTGGAGCGGGTAAGGTTGGTGAAGTTGTATTGCTGGAAGTCCATGCCATACACTTCCTGCGATTCCGAGAGCCAGAATCGGATGGCGTTGGCTGTAGCGTACCGTGCCTGCTCTGCGGAAAGACCGCCCGTACCGCCCGCAGGATAACCGAAGGTCAATATGGAGTGGATACCCTGATATACGGCATATGGGTAGGCATCGGTGGGATCGAAGCTCGAATAGGTATCGCCTCGCGGTGTGCCGTTCTTATGTTCCAGGCAATATGCAATTTCACCTGTCTGTGTATTCCAGTGATGAGGCGTTTTCAGCGCCTCCCATGCCCCCGCCGAGGAATAATACTCATACAGCCGCACGGAGGACGGCTCATCCTCCGTGCCGACCGGAGCGTAGGCTGCAAGAGCTGTCAGCGGCAACGCGCAGATCGTAAGCAGCACGCACAGCAGCAGCGCAATGAATCGTTTTCTCTTATTCATGTTCCCTCCTGAATGAATAAAGGAGCCAACTGCTCAGCTCCTTTGCTTTTTGGTCTGATAATACCTGACGCCAACATACCCGGCCGCACTCAGCAGCAACAAAGCGCCAAGCCCGTACCACAACACACCGCTCTCCACACCCGTCTGCGGGATGGGCTTTATGACCGGCTTAGGCGTACTGGTGGGCGTGGCGTTCGGCGTTGCGTTGGGTTTGAGCGTTGGCGTGGGCGATGGCGTGGGCGTAGGTGAAACCTTGGGTTGGTTGACAATGTCCTTCAGCCCGCTGACCACACCCTTATCGCTCACGGTGAACATATACTTGGTGCTGTTTACAAGGTAGCCTTCGGGCGCTGCCGACTCGTAATAGGTATAGCTCTCGCCGGCTTTCAGGCCGCTCACCGTTACGACGCCGTCCGTGCCGGTCTTGCCCGAAAACACCTGCTTCTGCTTTGCGTCCAGCACAACAATAGTCGCGCCCGCAAGGGGATTGCCCTTATCGTCCACCTTTTTGATGGGCACGGAGGTCGTGATGCGGGCATTGCTGAAGCTGAGCGTGCCGGTCACCTCGCCAGTGTCGGAAACCATAAAGGTGTATTCATTTTGATCCAACAGATAGCATGGTGGCGCTTGGAGCTCCTTATAGGTATAGGAACCTGGCGCAAGGCCCGCAATAACCGCATACCCGTCGTTATCGGTGGTATACTGGCCAACGACAGTTCCGGACGCTGTTTTAACCTCGATCTTGCAGCCAGAAAGCCCCGCTCCGATGTCCGCGCCCAGTTTTCGGATGCGTGCTTCCCCAACGACCGGTGGAGGCGACGCGGGAAGCTTATCGTTTTCTATCACCCAGTATTCGGGGTTTGCTTCCACTGAAGAAAGCCGCAGGGTATGGCGTGTATCGTCCAGCTGATAGCCATCGGGCTGTGTGACCTCAAAATAGAAATAGTTCGTATCATACGCAAGCTCCACGTCCGTTGTGACAACGCCGTTATCGGTCATGCCTTGGAAAACCGTTGCGCCGTTTCCGTCAATGATGCGGATCACTGCACCGTCCAGAAGCGCCTGCGTATCTGCATCTATCTTTTTGAAGCTCACTCGTTCGCCTGTCGGTCTGGGGATAGGCGGCGGCGCAACGGCGGGCAGCACCAGCGTATCATCGGCCGAGGCCCGGTTGGGCGTGCCGCCGGTACCGACGGGTTGCAGCTCCGCCGCCTGCTGAGCGTCGGCATGGACATACATCCGGCCTCGGTCGCTCCGGGTCAAAGTTAGGGCATCCGTAGTCTTGGCTTTGAGCGTGAGAGCATCGGAAGGTCGCGCATCCGTGCGCACATAGTATTCCTGACCTGCACGCACAACGCTGAGCGCCGTCCCTGCTGAATCGGTCACGCTCGCATTCACACCGCCCGCATCTATGCTCAGCTCGATTGTTCCGGCGGAAAGCATATCGGAGGAAACGCTGAATGGGCCGTAGATGTAGCCCGCACCGTTCTGAGCAGGCGTCAAGTCTGCGGGGTGCTCGATCGAAATGCTGTCGCCGAAAACCTTGCTGCGGTAGTTGGTATATTCGTCCCGCTCTTGTGTGAGATACTCATACAGTATCTTGATATCCTGATGTCCCTGAATGAGCTTTGCGCCGATGAACCGCTCCGGGTCGTCATTGACCTTCGCAGGCTGATGATGCCATACTGCCTCCTGAATCGTAGCGTACACGATGGTTTCCACCAGCTCGTCAAGCTCAGCGGAGGACAGCCCGCCCTGGGAGGCAGCAATCTCAGTATACAGCCGGTCGTAGTCTGCGCCTGCATCGTGCATCATGGTGCTCATAGAGATAGCGGGATAGCTGTGCTCGATAACCCAAAGCATTTTATCGTATACGGCGCCGCTTGGCCAAGCGGTGGTGACGAAATTGTACGTCTGCACCACGCTCTTGCGCCAGAAGCCGTAGATCCAATGCCCATCGTCACGGGTCAGTTCATATCCGTCCGCGAATGTTGCACCGTTGATCTCAAACTGAACACGCTCATCATTGTTAAAAGTGTCCAGCATAGTCTGGTCAACTACCGTTGTGGACAGGAACCTGAAGGAAGTGATATCCCCGTGAACGGCCATGAGATCGCCAAAGCAGGCGGAAGTGTTTGGATCGGAGCCGTTGGCTGCCGTGTCGCCCGCTTTCAAAGTTTGAACAAACAGACCAAGGAGCATATCGCTGTCCTTCACATATAGCGACTGTTCGCCCGTGTTTGAAATGGTTGCGGGATAATGGCGGCTCATGTCGAGGCAATACGCAGTAAACTGCTGCTGATCAGTCGTAGCAACCCAAATCTTCATGACATTGGTAAGCCCATGAATACCGCCTGACTGCTCTGTGCCGCTGCTATCCATAACGGAGAAGGTATAGCTGCTGAAATCCAGCACCATGTTGGCCTTGGTATAGACAGTGACTGCTTCGCCTATCTCCGGCACCCTTGTTGGCGTCTGCGCGGTGGACGCCATGGCGGACATTGGCACAAGAAGCTGCGCCACGCACAAAAGCGTCGCCAACAGCGACGCCCATTTGGACTTTTTCATTGTTACCTCCCAGTTTTTATGTTTTCTGTATAAGAAAAGAGCGCAGAAGCGCTCTATCGTCGATTAAAGTAGCTTTTGCTTACTTCATATACCTTTTCAGCTCATCGTAAAAGTTTTCGCGCGTCCCGGCCATAACCACGACGATAATCTTCTCACCTTCGTATTCCACCGTATAAGCAAGTTCATAATTGGTCTTGTTATAGTAGATATCATACCCGTATAAGCCGGCGAGATCACCGGTCTTAGGTTCTCCAATCGTGTAGTCCTTGCAAATAGCGTCAATAGCAACTTTATACAATTCTTTCAGCCGCTTATCCTTGAGCTTCTTTAGATACTTGGCTGCAGGAGGAAGGAACCTGACTTCCGCCATACTCACTCCCTCTCGCCAAATACATCATCATAAGTGGAATACTCACTGCTACCCTTTGCGGCATTTTCCGCATCGGCCAGCATGGCCTCTACAGCCGGCCGAACCTTTTTTTGCTCAGCCTTAAATGCGGCGAGCAGTTCATCGTTGGATAAGCCCTTTGCAATCAAATCAGCAAGAATTTGCTCGGCAAATTCTCCACCGCTTACGGTTTTAACAGGCCGTAGAACGATTTCGTTCCCTCTCATCAGGCACTCGGCTTCATTGGTGAATCCAAGTTCTTCATAGTATTTCTGCGGAATCGTAATCTGCCGCTTTTCTGATATTTTAATTGTTTTCCGGTTCATAGCCACACCACCCTTGCTCAACGCAGACTCCATATCTCTTACTCCTATTCTATGCAATTAACAAAGAAATCATACAACAAATATCCTTGTTTCTTTGTTCATTGTAACATTAGGGGTACTGTCTGTCAAGGTGGCAATGACGCGGTGCGCCCTATTATACAGCGGCATAAGAGTCAGTATAAGCGGTATTATCCGTTTCGTAAGTATGGCCTCCTTTTCGTGATACTGGATAATACCGCTCACACCCTATATTTACGACGAGCTGCGGGTCTGGATGGTCGAATAGCCGTGCTGCGCTTCGCTCAACGATCGGTAAAGTATCTCGAAGAAGCGCTCGCGGGTCAGGGGCGCATCCAGCCAATGCGTCGTCCGGTATGCATAGCAGCCTATGCCGGTATCGACCGTGTGCCCGCCAAGTACGCTTGCAAGGTTGAGCTTGTTGACCTTATCCTTATCGTGGATCGAAATCTTCCGCTCCAGATAGCGCACCAGATAGATGACCATCAACGGATGCAGCTCGGAAAAGGATATCTGCAAATAGAAATCCTCAAACATCATCATAAGACCCGTATCATCCTCTTCCTCTATGGTCAGCGACTGCTTCACCATATTGCGGGCCTCGTCGGAAAGGCTTTTCCGGCGGCGCGTCTCCTCTATGGATAACGCCTGTACGTCATATTCCATACTTTTCTCCCGATCAAGAATACACAATAGCGCCCCAGAGCCTAAGCCGCTCCAAATCCGCGCCCAGTATCCTGACCGTGACCGGCGAACCGATGGCGGGGCGCTTGCGCTTGGGGAACTGGCAGAGACAGCTCACATTTTCAAAAGAAACGAATACACCCACCGCTGTGATCATCGTAACGTTTCCGACATAGATGTTGCCGACCTTGAAGCGGCTGATGGCCTGCTTAAAAGCGTCCTCGCCCGCCTGTTTCACCGAGAGCTTGAGGCTGATATTGTTTCGGTCACTTCGGTCAAGCTCCAGTATTTTCACCAATACCCGGTCGCCTACGCGGAAGTGCGGCGTAGCGTCCACCCAGCGCAGGTAGCTGAGCTCCTCCAGCGGAATAAACTGTTCTATGCCGAACAGTTCCACAAAGGCGCCGGGGCGTATGACCGAAACCACCCTTGCTTCGGCGATGTCTCCCGCCTCCAGCTGATGGTGGCCGTTGCGGTCGGTGTCAAGGTAATACTCGCGTCTGCGCTGGCGCATGGCCTCCAGGCGGCTGCCGGCCGCAACACCAGCGTCCGTTTCGATGCCTTTTACCACATAGTCGATCTCAGCGCCCAGCCTGCGGGAGAGCGTTGCGCCGCGATAGTTATCCGCAGCATCCTCATCGAACTCAAACATCTCGCTTGCGGGGATGATGACCTTGAACGCGCCATGATAGACCACCGCATACGCTAGGTCAGGGCTCTCATCCATGTGCTCGATGCCTGCAATGGTGCCTGTAATGACGCGCCGGCTTTTCATAGACTCTGAAAGGTCGATGATGTCCTGCCTGCGCCTAGCTTCGGGGGTCAGCTCGCTGCGCTGGCCGTCAAGGGATACGACTGCGCGCCTGCGCGGTCTGCGTGTGGGCGAAGTCTCTAGGACAGGTGCGTCAGCGGCCGGTTCATCGGATTGCGGTGAAGGCGTTACCTGTATAACCGATTCAGGCTCAGGCTTGGAAGCGCTTCTTCGGGACCTCTTGGGCTTTGGTTCGGGCGTTTCCTGTACAACCGGCTCTGCGGCTGTGTTTTCCGGCCTGTCTTCAGGCGCCTGAGGAAGGTTTGCGGCTTCTTTGTTTTCAGTTGTGGGGGATGGTATTGAATCAATGGCTTCGACGCCGTCGTCTGGTGCAATATCCGCTTCGGCCGTTTCAGTCGTAGGGGACACCGTTTCATCAGGTTTTTCGACAATCTCCTCAGCGGATCCCAAGGCGATTTCACTGTTTTCATTCTCAGTCATGGACACAGCGGTGTCTTCGGCTGTACCGGGCGTGGATAACTCCATATTCATCGTTTCAACGGTTTCGGTTTCGGATGTTTTCTTAGGCATGCTTTTATTTCCTCCTATCAAAAATTTTCGGGTGGGGTGGCTGTTTCGTAAAGGTCGCCAACGCTTGGCGAAAGCGGCGCGTAAGCGGGCTGCGGCTCATAAGGCGGGCTCATGGGTTCCGAGTAAAATCCGGAGCCGTAGTCCAGTATGGAACAAGGGCGCAGCCGCTTTGCTGCCGAAAGCCGGGTATAATCCAGCTTCTTGAGACGCAGCATTTTCTGGCCCCTAAGCGCCACGAGCATCTCGTCATGCGGCAGGCGCAGGACTTCATCCGGCGTGAGCAGCCGGCGCTTACCAAGCCCCTCGGAATAGCGGTACTGCGGTATGACCTGCGCTACAGCGAAGGTTTGCCGGGTGGTCATGGTGGAGTTCACGTCGATGGTCATGTCGCCGCTGCGGGTGGATACATACGTTGCCGTCACATCATCTGAACAGCCCAGCATGAGCTGCGTATCACAGCAGCCCAGTATCTCCGCCCAAAGGTTGTTGCCGTATCGGTTCTGGAGCTGGGGAAGGCTTTGCAATGCCAGTACCAGCGCGACCGAGCGCGACCGAAGCGTGGCGGCCGAGCGTGCGAAATCCCGGCCGTTGTTCCCGCCGATGGTGCCGATATTGGCAAACTCATCGAGTACGAAGTTGACCGGCACAGGGCAGCGGCCGCCGGGCGAGCTGTCCGCCAAGCGGGTCAGCCGTATGAACAGGAACGAGAAGAACAGCGAGGACAGAAAGTTCATGGTGCTGTTCTGGTCGTCCAGTATCACGAAATAGGCACACTTCCTTTTAGCGGGCGCGGTCAGGTCGATGTCGCTGCGGCTGAGGATGCGCTTGACCTGTTCGCTTTGCAGGGTTTGAAGCCGCGTCCCAAGACCGAGGAGGATGCCCGAGCGCACCGTATCGCTGGATTGACGAAACAGGTTGTAAGGCGCTCTCGCCGGGTGCTCTATGGGCAGCTTATCGAACAGCGCCGATAGCTGCTTCTCGTTCGTCTGGGTCAGAAAGCGGTACACTTCGGGCAGGTTGCGCCGCTCCGCGCCAAAGGCGGTGGTGTGGTCGACATACAGCACCAGAGCCTTCAGCAAATTGGATTCGCCATTGTCCCAGAAATGGTCGCCGCGCTCTCCGCTGGTATTAGAGATGATGACGTCGCTTAACACCTGCGCAAGAAGCGTATCCTGCTGCAAATCGGCCATGCAGTTCCATGAATCGCTATGGCGCGGGTCAACGAGATTGAAAACCTTCACCTCATACCCGTTATCCACGAAGTAACTCGCCATGTCGTTATACAGTTCGGATTTACTGTCTGTCACGATCACGGATTCCTGACGCTTGACGCTCTGGATGAGGTACGGACGAATCACGGCCCGGCTCTTCATGGTGCCGGACGCTCCGAAGATTAGAAGGTGCCTGTTGAGCTTCGTATCAACAGGCAGACAAACCGCCTGACCATTCAGCTCTCCAAGGATCGTGCCCTGCGCCTTGTCCGGCGGCGCGACCTCGAATACCTTTTTCACATCTTTCGGCTCCATCCAGCCCGCCGTGCCATACGCGCCGGATTTCGAGCGGGTGAAGTTCCTCGCGTCGTATTCCTTGCTGCCGAACTTATCGTGCAGCTTGACATACAGCACGACGCCGCCAGTGCCAAGCAAAAGAAAGAGCGTACCCTTTAGGCCGCTCGCGGTGAATGCGTAAGGGATACAGTAGAGCGGACTCGCCTTGAGCTCGGCCATGAGCACGCCGCCAGTCATACCGTCCTGCCGCATCCATTCTTCGTAGTTGTATAGCAGCTGGCCCAGCAGGCCGCCGAGATACAACAGCAGAACTGAGCCAAGCAAACAGGCCAGCAGAATGCCGGCCTTGCGTTTATCCAATATGGGTCACCTCCCTTGTAAGGCTGCGGCGATGCGGGCCGGGTCGATCAGTTTGAGTTCTATACGCTCACCGAGAAACGGCTTCGCGTATTCGAGCTGCCACGGATAACAGACCGCTTCATACCGATGCTCCGCATCCTCGATAGCGGCGAGCCGGAAACGGACGAGCCTCGCAAGGTCGCCATCCAAGTGAGATAGAATGTACTTCCCGCCGTCAACGGCGTCGCAGTCGCATTCCACGAATCCGTTCACCTGAAGACGCAGTGGAAACAGTACGCTCCTGAGCCGCGACTGAAGCGCTGGTATCGTGAGCAGCCGTAGCAGGCTTTTTCCATCATCGTTCAATGGCACGAAATGCACCGCCGTGTAGATGTGGTCAATGCGGCAATCCCTGCGGCCAGCTTTGTTGGTTTCCATGAGTGTATCGAGCGCCACGCTGCCGCTCCTGCCGAACAGGATCGCGCCGCAAAGCGCGTCCACGCCGGCGTTGCGCCTCGCCAAATCCTCACATTGCTGCATAGCTTTGAGTTCTCCGTCGCCGTGCCATTTCATAACAGCGTTCCGCGTGTTGTATACGGCAAATCCCACGCCCTTTTTCAACAACAGACCCGTCATGCGTGTGAAGCCGGTTTTGTTCATGGAATCGCCGTCCAGCTTTTTGACGATGCGGCTGGGATAGAAGCATGGCATGTCACCAACGGTCGGTTCTATATGCTCTGTCTGAAGCCTCGGCAGCAGATAAGGCCGTATCTCTATGCCCGATGAAAACATCATGGCCAGCGTCTCGGCGACTCTGTGGTTGCGTTCGATGTCCCCGCGCTTGCCGGAGAAGGCGTGGTTGCGGAACGCGGAGAGGTAGTAATCCACAGCAGCCGGATGCAGCTCGTCCAATAAGGGTAAGGCGCTTTTGTGCAGCCGGATATTACGCATAAGGCCTCGTTTACCGCTGATGGATAGCAGCCGTGCGCAATATCGTTTGCCGCTCCAGCTCACCTCGATCTCCTGCTTGTCCTCCAATTTGCAAACAAGCTCCCGCATGGTGCGCTGATTGCCCAATATAGAGAGGGCGCTCATGGGGAACTCGCCCGCGACGGACAGCAGTTCAAGCAGCTCAAGCACATGTGCGCCCGGGCGAATGTATATCATGGCGTCACTCCATATCGCATTGGCATTTAGTGCTTCTGACTGCTCTCTTCCCCTCAAAATCGGTAGGGCACTTTGGAAAAAGCGCCCTGTTTATCGGGTTTTTCCGTGCTTCGCTACATACGTGTTTCAGAAAGGCCGTTTTCGGCCTCGAAACGCGTATGTTTTTTCGGCGTTTTGGGTGTTAAGGGAACAGTGGAAGCAGCGTTTGCGGGTCGGTTTTGATGCGCTCATAGCAGACAGGAAATTCAGGTTGCGGAACGAGCAATATCGTTGTTGCGTCCCTGTCGTCCGTAAGCGAACAATAGTGGTGTTCACAGCGAAGCGGAGCGTCATCGTATAGCGTATACAGGGCAAGCGCATCGATGATGGCGTTCAGTTCGATGTTGTCATGGTCACGGTATTCCCGCTCCGGACGGCTCTTATCATACCTGTGGCACACGGTCAGCACGCAGTTGTCGATCCGCAGCTTCTCGTGGCATTTGAAGTATTCGCCCAGAGCAAGGTACAGGCTGTGCCGAATGTATTCAGCGCCGCCATGTTCCTTTTTTGGCAGAAGCGCAGGCATATCCACGCCGAACCAGCCCTCTGCGGTATAGCCTATGTGAAGCGGCAGCACCTCTTTGATCTGGCGCTCCATCTTCGGCCTTGCGGCGGGCGATCCGGTCAATGCGGGAAGCGACCTTGCGAGCAGTGTGAGCCGTTCCGCGTGGTATGCGAACTCGAAAGCGTTCCGATAGGCTTCCTTCAAATCGCCCGTGTCGTATGCTTCGCTGACATTTCCTAGCACCATGGAAGCAAGCTGCAGCCGCTTGTAGGCGCGGTCTATATCCCGCTTAAACGGGGACGGTGTTTTCTTTTCCATGTTGACCTCCGTTATAGAATGTAATGTGCGGCTCTTTGCCGTCCGGCGCGTCCTTCAGCACCGCAAACAGACATGGCGCATGAGGAATCCGCAAGCCCTGCACCATAGCGATATCCGGCAGCACGATGATGTATTTGATGTCATCCTCCGGCTGAAGGAGCTTGAGCAGATGCCCTTCCTCCGCACCTATAACAATGATCTCGTACCCGGTCTGCTGCTTCAAAAAAAACAGCTGCGAGGGATAAGTCGCGGGGAAGTGCTCCATGGGCGCTACTTCGGTTCCATATTTGAGCAGCACCCACACGGCCGCGATGGTCTTTGGGTCGGGGCGGACGGTGGGGTCAATACCCAGATATCCGCCCTCGATATCCGTGACGTAAAGCCATCTCTTGAGATTGCGTATGATCTTCTCCGCAGTCGATACCGGTTTGTTCAGCAAGCGCAACACCTGCCCATACCGGAGCGCCCCGTATTGGGACAACCACTTGATCACATACTGTTCATCCTGTAAAAGCAGGGGCGAACACCTCCTTCTGAAAAGCGTTTTTAATGCCGAAAAACGTATTCCGTGCCACTAAGCGTTTTCTATGAAAGCAGCCATCGTGGAAAAGGCCCGTATCATAAGGCGTTTGCGGGAATACGTTTTATTCTTCTGAAAACGCATTATCCTCTGTATGCGTCTTCTGTGTCTGCTGCCGCTCCTTGAGAATGGCAGCGAGCTCGGCCCTGTCGGTTGTAATGAGCTGCTGCTCCACCTTGGAAGCGCGCACCAGCACCGGCACTTTGTTGTTGTTGGAACTGATCAATGCCTCTCCGCGCTCGAACTGGGTGATGCTGCGTATCTCCGTGCGGGTGAGCTTCAATGTCTCCCGCACATACTCGGCTTCGTCCGGCTCCAGATTGAGGATGATCTTGGTCTTGCTGTTGTTGATGATGGCCCGGCCGTATTTGCCGTCCTCAAGGGAGAAGAAGTCGGATAGGTCCTGGCTGGCTGCGATCGCGGCCGCGCCGTAGCCGCGTGCGATCTTGAATATCTCCTGGCAAAACCCACCCGCCTGCCGATTGGAGGACGCCCCGATGAGCTGCCATATCTCGTCGATATAGATGGCTTTGCGCTTCGTTCTGTCCGACTTAACCTGATCCCAGATGTAGTCGAGGCCGATAAACATACCCACGGGTAACAGTTTACCTTTGAGCTCGCTGATGTCGATGACCACATACTTGTTTTCAAGATTCACGTTGGTCTGCTGATTGAAGCTCTGGGCGCTGCCAGTTACAAAACGGCTGACGATGATAGCCAGACGCTGCGTTAAGGGGTTTGCTTCCAAGAGTTTGTGCAGATCGCCGAGAATGGGCATCTTCTTATATCGGGTATGCGCCTTATCGGCATACAGGGAGTCGTTGTCGTGGGTGATGCCGAATTGGCGGTAGGTCCTCACCAGAGCCTCATCCAGCATCTGTTCTTCCTCATTGCTCATATCCGGTATCAGGAGGCTAAAGAAGATCAATAGCTGTTGAATCTTCCGCGACAGCAGTGAATCCTCGCTGTTGTAGTCCATCTCGTCGATCAGCTCCATCTCCGGGCTCAGCGTCCTTCGTATCTCCATGACGTTGATGCAGTTGGTGGAGCCGGGGCTTATCTTGATGTAGGTTCCGCCGACCGCAGCGCAGGCACGCTTGAATTCATGGCCTTTGAGCGGCGCAAGGATATAGCACTGGATTCCGCGCATTCGCATCCTGAGCGCAAGCAGCTGCATGGTAAAGGTCTTGCCCGCGCCGGAGGTGCCAAGCAAGGTCACGTTCGCGTTTTTGTTGACGCGCGTATTGAACAGGTCAACGACGCACAGCGAGTTGTTGTGCCGGTTGATGCCGAGCAAGACACCTGAATCATCGCTCATCTCAAACGAGGTGAACATATATGTGGACGCCGCGCCGCTTGTGAGGATGTTCCGCTGCGCCTTCTTCTCGATGTTCGGGTCGATGCAGAGAAACGGCATGACGGAGCGCAATGCGGCCTCCTGCTGGAAGTTGCAGTCGCCCACGTACATATCCATGGACTTCAAGAGATCCGTCATCTGCCCCCTGCGCCATAGAAGCTCCTCGTATGTCCGGGCCGAAATGGTGATGAACACGGACATATAGAACAGGTCCTCATTGTTGTTGGCGATGCCGGACTTGATGTAGTAGCCCGACTGTATGCTGCCGGTCAGCTCCTCATAATCGGTGCTGGTGTCCTGCATGCCCCGGAGCTTGGTTCTGTTTAGCCGTATCCTCTGCGCCACTTTATCCAGCGTTTTGCCACGGTTCTCACGGCGCAGGTGAACGTCGATGTCCACGCCTTCGCCGGCGTTGATGAGGCTCGACATCCAGCCTCCCCGCACCGTATGCGGGAAGCCGTTCCTTCGGATGTGCATGACCGAATAGTACATACCGTCCATCACCACGAAGTTATAATATGAAAAGTCGATCCCGCGGGGCGCGATGAAGTTGGCCGGGCGTATGTGTGGCACGGCGTCAAGCCCGATGATCTTGCCCTTGGCCTTCATGGTGTCCACCACGACCCGCTCCACACGGCTCTGGAACGGTTCGTTGACGCAGGAGGAGCGGTTGAAGAACATATACAGCACCTCAGCGGTAAAGGCGTCCTCATCCTCGGGCTGCACAATGGCGTTGCCGCACTGCATGAAATAAGTCTTGGCATTCTGTACCGCCGTCTGGATCATGCCGTAAATATCCGCATAGCTCTCGCCGCTGCTGCGCTTGCCCGCCGGGGGCTCGTACTGGAAGATAAGGAAAAAGCGCCTCGACAGCGCTTCCTTGTTGCCAACATCCTTTATGAGCCGCAGGTATTCCTCCCCAAGCTGACGGCATTGCTGGTTTTCTTCCCGCGAGAGTTCTTCCCGCACCATGGCCACATGCTTATCGGAATTCGCTTTGCGGCTCACCGACTTGAACTGCAGCTTCATGGGGCTGATCTTCAGCCATGTTGCAAACGATGAGATAATGTTGTATTGCTCCTCGCTGCTGCGAAGCAGGAAGTTGATGGGCAGTATCTCGATGATCTTCACATAGCGGTCGTCGGTGGTTTCGATGATCCCGTTGCGGATCTCCCTGACGGGCAGGAAATCCTGCACAAACTCACTTGTTTTGCTTCTTCTTTTTCTGCTTTTTGTGGGTTTCTTTTGCGCTTCCATACTTATATCCAATCCTTCTGTAATGCAGTTTTCTGCGGTTCAAGCCGAACCTTACGATGTGGCTGAGGTATTGCATCAGGCTGTCGCCGCCGATACCCATGAGCGACACGACCCCGAGCGGGATCAGCGTCACCGTCATGATAACCACCTTCACGGTGGTATCCACATGCAGCCATGCGACCTCCGGATACCCCACCAGACCGAGCATGACGATGGCCTCGATGGTGTTTCGCGTTTCGAGCATTCCGCCCAAGAGCTTGCCGCTGTCCGTATAGTTCGCCGGTATGGCGTAGGTATTGTTGAATTCCTTTTCGTCCATGTGCGTTACCGTCCTATCCGATAGAATGTAGCTTCAGCCCAATAGCGTCCAAGCCGCAGGGCTTGCTTATGATCCTCAACGTAAATATCCACGCGGGCGATATCGTTCTCAATGCCGCTGCCGCCTCGATCCTCCACGGTATAGACCTCGCCGTTGATGACCAGCACCGTGCCGAAGGGATAGTGGCTGGACATTGCCACCATGCCCGGCGCAACGCGCTTGCCGCTCGCGGTAATGCCGTTGGCATTCTTACCGCAGCATTTACTGCAAGCGCAATAATGCGTTACATTGACCTTGAGCGTATAAAGCGGTGTGCCGAGCTCGCCTGTGCCGCCGCCGGCAGGCGAGCTGTAGTCGATCCCGTTGGGACGGCGATAGTATTTCACATAGCTCGGCGTGTTGAGCACAACGCCGCCCTTGGAACTTGAACAATGCACCCACTGCCTTTTGCCGTCCGAGGTCAGTCCCACATACATGAGCACATGGTTCGTACCGGGGTCGGAGGGCTTGGCCTTGAAGCCAAGATCGCCGGGAAGCAGCTCCGATGCGGAGATCTCTGTCGACTTGCTCCATTGATTTGCGCTGCCCGTGCCTATGGACTGGCCAAGCGCGGTCTTGTAAACCCAATCCGTAAACCCGCTGCAATCAAGGCCGTAAGGGCGGATCGTACCGGAGGTAACGGAGCCGGAGCCCGTCACCTTCTTGGGCTTGCCCCAATCGTCGTTCCAGCCCGCCGGGCTTTTGCCGCCCCAGAAATAAGAGACCTTGCCCACAAGGGAAAGCGCCGTTTCTATCAGCTTCTTTCGGGCGTCGGTGGTATTGAGCCCGCCCACGATGCCGATAAGCTCCTCGCTTGTAAGCTCCGGAATGTCGCCTGCCGCAAGCGTGCCGTAGAGCGTCATCTTCAAGGCGTCTGCCATGGTTTTGATGGCAGCGCCGTAGGTCGTGCCGGTCGTCTCCTCATATATGGCGTCCGGGTCTATATCAAAAGCCGTATAGATAACGCCCTCATTGAAGGGAGCTATCGTGCATTCGGCGTATTTCACGATCTCGGTATCCGGCGTAAGCGTCTCCGCATCGCTCGCCGCATAGTACGTTTCGGAGCTGACGCCCACGATGATACCACGGGAGTATACGGGGATATCCACGCTGACAGGCGAATAGGCCGTGCGCTGTATCTCCGTTTCCGTTATCCCCTCGCCGGAGGGGACGTAATAGGTTCGCGTGGCCGTGGCGTAGCTGTATTTCGGCACGCCGTTGACCTCGCCGATCTTGGTTCTGCCTGTCACAACTGTCAGCGTGACGGGTGTATAAGTAGAGTATGTCAACGGAATGACCCGCTCAAACTCCTTTTCAACATACGTTACCTTGAACATCTGCTCTGCTACGGCATCCAGTTTGCGCCGCATATCAGCCTCGCTCGTGCCGACCTGACCCATGGAAGCGGAGTAGGCGGCGAATACATAGCAGACCTCATAGTCCGGGTTCAGGCTGCCGTAGTTGATGAGCGCATCCATGGACGTTTCGTAATCGTAGCCGTTCTCCTCGATGATTTGCTCCACGCGGGCCAATGCCGTGTCATAGCCGTTCTGTATACAGGCCGCCACCACATCCGACATATCATCGGCGCGCTCGATCAAGTCCACCGCGCCGTCAGGGTCTACCGTGGAGGGGTCTGTATGAAACAGGTTATTGCTGATGATGCTGGGCAGCGTGACCACCGCCATGATAAAGAACAGTATCACGAGGCCAATGCAGATCAGCATCTTGAATATGGGTTTACGAAGCGCCCAGGCGGCCGCGATGATCGCGCCCCATGGCCCGCCCGCCGCGGTGCCTGTCGCCACCTCCGCTACGGCATTTCCGCCTTCTACGCCTGCCTGTGCAACGGCGGCGGTGGTGTTGGCGGTAGCCTCGCCCGCAGCGGCCGCCGTTTTCTCCGCCGCCGCTTTTCCTGCTTCCTTGATGGCCCTGGCGGTCTTTTGCGCCGCGTCCGCGTAAGTGGTTGAGCCGTCGCCCAACTGTTGTTTATCCTGCTCCGACACCGTTTCACCTCCTCCAAAGGAAAAGGAGCGCGGCCCGATATCGGGTGCGCTCCATTCGTTACATCAGTCTTACTGCTTGCGCTTCGGCGGTTTCTTCTCGCTCATATCCCGGGGTTGGGGATCGGCGTACCGCGTCAGCGTGCTCTTGTATCGTATAGCCTCCACCTGCGTGGTCTTGACCTGATCGCCGTCATATACGGGCTTACCGCCTTCGTATACAGGTCTGCGCTCCACAACAGGCGTGCCGGGTATGGCGTACCACTGACCGCCTCGCTTGTCCTCATATACGGTATAGTCGCCGCGAGGAGACTGGAACTGGGTATGGTCGTAGAAGCGCATGGCGCTGCCATCCTCATGCCGCACGTCGATGACACCATCCCTTGCGCGCGACGTATCCACATATGCGGGCTGCGTTTCGTAACCGGGCATAAAGGACCGGAACTGCGCCTGATTATATGCTTTTGTCTCCTCAGTTGGCGGTTCAAACTGCGGCACATCGTTGTGCGGCTGCATGGCATACCAACCGACGCCGTCCATGGACTGGATGGTATCGTGAGGAGCATCCGGCTCCTGATACATGGCGCTGTTGTACCACATGCTTGTACCATAATCCGGATGACTTGCCTCCAGCACGCCTTCTTCCGGATGCCCCACAGTGCGAAGCGTTGTACCATCGGCTACAGAATCGCCGAATGCCGCGGTTACCTGATCCTGCGAAAGCGTTTCTCCCACGCCCATACCGGCAAACGCCGCGGGTGTATAGAAGCTGCCTGCGCCATCGCCGGCAGCCGTTTGATACCACTGGCTGCCATCCTGTGCCGTGACGGTGGAGTGCGGCATGGACGGGCGCTCGAACTGCGAAGCGTTGAACATCTCAACCTCGGAGGTTTTTCCGTCCGCACCTGTCGCCACAGTCGATATACGACCGCCGGTGATCTCAGTGCAGCTCAAGCTGTAACCCTGAAGCTGCGGCATATAATTGGCTGTGCTGCGGTCGGCGATTTCTCCGGCGATCGTGCCGGATACGTTGCCCGGCCGAGCCGCCACAGAAGCGATGGATTCGCTTGAGAGCGTTGCACCATTGCGGGCTGCCATGCCACCGAATGCTCGGGCGACAAAGCCAGCGCTGCCGCCTGCGCCCATGTGTGTTCCACCTTCCACAACAGCGTCACGCACATACGAATTTGGCTTAAAGCGGCTTGCAAAGCCCGCGAAGAACCCGCCGCTTGTTGCTGCTGTTCCTGAGGCACCCGCAGTACCGTTTGCTCCGCGGAATACGCTGCCGGCCGTCTTAGCTCCGCCGGAGGCTACTCCGGATATCACACGGGCCGCCATGAGAAGCTCCATGCCCATGCTGCTGCCGGTTTGGGCCACATTCAGCCCCATTGCCGCAAGGTAGCTATCGAACTTCTGCGCCGTCTTCAGAAAAGCCAGCGCAACGAACATCCAAAGAAATATGCTGCCCTGACCGCTGGAGAGAGCTCCGCCGTTACCGGTGAACTGGCCGACAGTGGAATTGAATGCTCTCAGGAACCATACGTTTAGGACAAGTAACAGGAGTTGTGACCCGACCATGCGTGTCCAGCCTTTGAACACGTTGTTGGTGGTCTTGCTGCCGCCCATTGAAAACGCCAGCGGTGAGGTATAACACAAAACGCCCACGACCACATATCGCTCAACACATTCCAGGAGCATTTTGAAGTAGTTCCAGCCCAATGAAATCATGAGGATGATGGTCAGCAGCGGGCCGACCACAGTGATTGTCGAAACCATTGTGCTCAAGCCGTTTGTAAGAACCTGCTCCACCCCGGCAAACGTAAAGCTGCCCGGGTCCATTGTGGCATCCATAAGGGCGGTGTACGGAGCGCGGGCAATGTCCAGCGCCAGCAGGAATATGGGCTTAGCATAGCCTATCAATATAGCGAAGATAGCGCTGCGGACCAATAGCAGCCATGGGTTCTCTGCTTCGGTAACAGGCCCGCCGAACACGCGGAATAGCTGCCAGACCGTTATTAAGAACAGCAGTGCCCATGCTGTGTACTGAAATATGAAGAATGCCTCGGTCACGAAGGGGAAATATTGCTCCATGGCGGTCATGTCCGTGCCCAAGGCGTTCAAAAAGATGCCGGAAACAGCGTCCATGATGCTTGTGACGATAGACGCTACCCAATTTACAATGCTTTCAAAGATCCAGCTAAGATCCAATGGCACCCACCTCCTTGCCGCCGGATATCAAGGTTTTACTCATTACCCGTTATACATGCCGCCCTGGATCAGGGGCTGCAAGTATGCTACCGCGAAGCCGAGCGTATTGAGTACCAGCCATGTGACGATGATTCGTTTCAGCCAGCTCGTGGCCTCATCCACGGCACGCTGATTGCGCGAGATCATCCTGATGAGCAGCGCTACAGCGGCTGCCGTAACGGCCACAATGGTGGATATCCCGACCAACTCGCCGTATACATCCTTCATGATGGTCGAGAATCGCGACCAGATGTCATCCGCAAGCACGGGCTGCAACGAAAGGATGAGTGCGCTGACAATGCCGACAATGGACCGGTAGCCCCGCACGGCACGCTCCTTGAGGGTTAGCTTTTCTGTCATGTAGGTTCCTCCTTGATGAAGTTTAGGTATGAAAAACCGCCTTCTGCGCTTTGCAAAAGGCGGTGAAATTGCCATACCCACTATTCGACGCTACAATCTTACCACGATTCGATTTCCTTGTCATTGGCGGGTGCCTGCCAGGAATATGACAGAAAACCGACCATAGACAGCATTACATATTCACATTATTATCAATAGTGTTTAGGGCTTTTTCATCTTCGATTCTCTTAATAATTGAATTATACATTGCCGCGGTTCTTAGTTTATTGTCAAATATATGTTCTTCAATCCTATTTTTCCATTTGCGAATTATACCTTTTACAATGGATGCTTTTGTAATATAGAAGTCTATTACTCGGATAAGCGCAAAAACAGTTGCAACCACGGAAATTGTATTAATATCGCTTATTCCCGATATAGTGAGGCTAATATTAGTTAGAATAATTGCGAAACCTATAATCTTCATAAAAGCCGTTAAGGCTCTTTCAAAAACGAGACTATACTTTTTTGCACAATCTCTAATTTGTTGAATTATTCGTATCGCTTCCTCGCTTGCTTTTTGATCAGATAGTCTATTAGCTTCCTGCGCAATAGACACTTCGCTTATTTTTTGCACTTCCTTATCAATTACAGTTTGTTTATATCTGTTTAGTGCCTCTGTTATATCGCTCTCAGTAAGGCAATCGGCATCTCCTTCAGAAGAATTATAGAATTCATCAAGCATCCAGTTAATCTTAGCAATAGTGGCTTCATCGGTAGTAAAGCTACCATTAGCTTCCATATCATCAATTTTTTTGATTGCAGCAGCACGAAAGCTATCAGATGGGCGAATAGCGGCAGTAGCGTTTGCAATAATGTTTAGCAACGAAAGATTAATTTTTTTCTTGCTAGACTTTAACCAAGCGTGTGTTGTTAGATACACATTGTCTAATATCAAAGGGATACTCATGATTGGGGTATCTTTCTCAAAGTATTTACATACACATGCGACCAACGGTGTATTTGATGTAACAAAAACGGCCGCACAGTTTTCCAGTTTATTTGATACCCTGCCATTACGCAATAAAGAAATTGCAGAAATCGCTAAAACATCATTTTGTAAAGCGTTATTTTTCTTTTCCGAGTATCCCGGGATATCATTCTTTATAGCATTACTTAACGCATTTTCATCAATGTATTTGTGTTTACTATTACCGTTCGTAGAATTACTTATATATTCTGGACGCTCAACAACCTCTATTCCCTGCGCTTGCAGTTTAGAATCTAAGGTCTCCCTAAGAACAATTAGCTCAGGTATAGATAAGTTCTTATCATCAAGTCCCGCAAGAGTTCTTCTAGTATATCTCCTATCTTGTTTATTCTTTATATATGCGGTCAAAATGTCGACTACTTCTTGATAATGCTCACGGAAACAGGCAAATGATGCGCCCATCGTTGCCAGTAATTCTATCATTTGGTTGGTAGATTGGCGCTCATATTCTGATAAAAACCCTAATAGGTGAAGTAATATTGGAGTATCCAGATATAATGTCATTTTTCTATATCTTGCAGCAGAAATCTCATTGTTCTCAGCTTCATACATAAGAACCTTGGCAATCATCAAGCCGTTCAATATTTGCGTAATTCGTTCGAACGTCAACGATTGTTTTTCATACTCCTCAATAATAAATTTCCCAATAGAATAATTTATGGAATCCGCCCTTTGCGTATAAACTATTGCAGACTTCGCATCACGAAAATAGTAATATCCATAACGTTCTAAAAAGAAAGAGAACTCCTGGACTATATCCATCTCTTTTGTGAAATGCTTTGAATTGACCTCCAAATAGGATTTTAATTCTCCCAGAACGCACTCAATGCTACCTTTTGCCTGCCTTATCTCCTCCATTAGTTTGCTAACATCAATATCGCTTGTAAGCAGCACAAATTCCTGGTTTCTTTTTATGATAGTATCGGGCTCTCCGCGTGATAATTTTTTAAGCAATCTTTCACAGACGCGAAATGGTATGTCTAGTCCAAACTCATTGCGCATGTCAGAACACAAGTCCGGCACGTTTATTATACCGCTTTGTATCTTGCTTAATCCAACTTTTACAAAAGGCAATAAAATATCCGAAAAGCTTTAGCTTTCATGTACCCAAATAGTATATAAAACAGAAGTACTAATGAGTGCATCTGAATTTCGCATAATATGTATCCTATCATTCATTATATTTCCTCGCCAAGCGGAAACGCGCTCTAAACTTTTTTGTATAGCCTGTTTGATTCCATTTGGCTTAATTTGATACCGCTTATCCCAATCCTATGGGGTATCCGACTTTCTGCTATCAAAAAGCTATCAGGGGATGCTATCAATAGCTGAAATTTTGATCTAGCACCACACGATAAGTTCTTTGAAAACGCTTACACAATTGATTTTAGCTTTTGAGATAAGCTGGATCAAGGACAGTAGCAATGAAAGAAACAAACTCACACGCTGATTTGTATTTCGTGTATATTTCCTCTACAGTTGTGTTTACATCATATTCTGCAAAGTTTTCATGCACGAGTAAGTTTCTTTGACGGCCAAGTTCGATAAAAGCCTGTTCAGTAGCCTTTAGATGATCATCGGAGTTGAGTCGTTCTTTCACTTTGCTTTTTGTCTCTTCACCAAAGAGGCCCCAGAACTTATTTGTATTCTTTGATTCCCAATCGAAAAGAGTATGATATTGCCGTTCAATCACCTTGTTCTCAATAAGAGTTACTATTCGCTTATCAGGGCCACTTGCCTTTGTCGCATAATCCGATATATATTTTGAAATGATGCTCTCGAAGTAGCTTGCAGCCGATAGGACGAGTACCTTTTTATATACACTGTCTATGTAGGTGGCAAAGGATACTTCGCCTTTGCCCATCAAGTATGCAACCAAGTCTTTGGAATCCTGATATTGTCGCTCTATACGATCACTTTCCATCTTCTCCCTCACTATTCAGTTCGCTATCAATAATTCCGTATAGATATTTGCGTGCAAGGCTTAGCCTACTTTTTACACTATCGACATGAGAAGTGCTATGCGTAATTGCATTTCTAAAAGCTGTGTCATTCTTCAATGAATCAAATGCTTCGGAACTGATCTTAGACGAATCAACACCTGACAAAATGATTTTTTTTGCAATGACAACAAATACAGAATCAAATAACGAAACATTAAAGCTGCCTGTTTTAGTGAGAAACTCTTTTGGATCAATAGGTTCGCATACGGTTAAAAAGTCTTCAAAAACCTGGTTACATTTTTTAACTTCTTCTTCTTCAAATTTCTGGGCATCTTTTGAAAAACGATTAAGAAACTGAACCATCGAGCCAGTATAGCTTTTTTCACCATAGAGCAAGGCGAAAGAGCGAAGCAATACCTCCACATCGCGGAATTTATCATCTTCCTCTTTCTTCCCTACAAGTATTCTCCATTTTTCGTTTGAATTCAGAGCATAGAGCATATCGTAGAAAGGCGATGTATATAGGCACCCTCTGATTTCTTGAGGAGATAGGTTCAGTCCACCAGTATTCAAGCGACTGAAGATTTCATATATTGAGCCAGTATCTTCTGGCTTGTTTTAGCTATACAATCAACATACAACATCTTTTAAGCCTCGTGAAACTACTCAATCCGAGGCGCATACATAGAAATGTTCGTTTATAAGACCGCTGTTTAGATTAAACAACGCTGTTATAAGTGAACATTCAAAAGCTGAATTTATAATGGACAGTTAAACAACCTCAAAGCGAACGCACACTTTGACCCCTACAAATAAATAGCGCAAAAAAACAGGGCAGGAACGGAGTAATTTCCGAACCTGCCCTAATTCATTTTCGCACATTTCCTCAACTGAGAATATTCACACCCACAAAATATCCTCGGATAATTATTTGCCAAACATGACGATTGCACCGATGATACCACTCACAAGCAAAGTGCAGATACAGGTGATAACTGCAACTTTGATAGAGTTCACATTGCTGGCAATCTGCTTGTACGGTTTGTTCTCAGCCTCATTGACCTTTTCCGACAACTTACGCTCGGTTTCCTGCCAAGCTTTCGCCTGTGCATCGACTTTACTGTTTGTGTCGTCCACCTTCGTTTCAATGTTGCTGACACGCTGTGCAATAAGCTCGACAGAAGTAGCAATCTTGTAGATGGCTTTCTGTTCGCTTTGGATTTCCTTCAGCTCATTTTCCAGATTATCAATTCTATGCGTATTGGACTTACATCTCTGTTCCGTCTCAATGAGCATAACAGTTTCCTGGTCAGTCATATGAGCACCTCCTGAATAAAGTTACTTCCCCTCTTCCTTCTTGGCAGTAACCTTATTTGCGGGTGTGGCAGGGTTAATCACCTTGCTCATGTCGCACAGACTATCAATCATGTCGGCAATTGCGTCATAATCAATGTCGTAGTTAATGCCATCTGCGCTCGCCTTGAGCATTGCCAGAACCCACTCTTTTCGTTCTGCACCGTCCTTGAACTTAGTCTCGGCAGTTTCCATCAGCTTCATAACCTTCTCCAGAACGACGCCCCAGTTCTTCTCCTTGACAGCCTGCTTGATGTATTTCACAAGCTGAATAACGAGAGGAATGGCGGCTGCCAGACCGGAAGCGATTGCTGCGATGTACTTCAGAATCTCCAACCAATCCATAATCGTACCTCCATTTCTTTTTCTGGCAGAGTGTTATACTCTGCTTGTATAATCAAGAGAAATCCATCCAGCGCCGCTTTTAAGTTTTCCCCATGATTTGGCGCCAGTTCCGGCTTTCTCTTCGACGATGGTATAAACCCCACCGCCCTTAATCTGACCAGCCACGGCGTATCCCGTACCGGCACCCTTGCGAATGTTCAGTACATCCGCCGTAACACGCACACGATACGGAACCGCAGAAGGTTTCTGTTCGGGCACAACCGGAGTCTTGCCTGCGTATTTGTCATAGAACTTCTGGCCGTATGCCGCACGCTTATTCTGGACTGCCGCACTCTGGTTCGCAGGACGCTCAAACTTCATCAGCACGGAATTGGATGCGGCAAGAATGGTTTTGGCGGATTTCAAATCGGCAAAAACGCCCTTATAGCTCTCGCTCAATTCCTTGTACAGGAATTCAAGCTGCATACCCAAATCTCCAACAGACTTCTTCTTGCTCTGCGCAAAAGCAAGTAGTGCTTTCTTTCTTGTGTGATATGTCCACTGTGCCAAGCCGTAGCCTGCGCTATCAGTCCCAAACTTTTTGTATGTGCCATTGTCAACAGCAGCGGTATAGGAAGCATCTGTATATCCAAGCCGCTTCTCATAGGCATTCTGGAGGTTGTCAGGGCGTAATCCAGACTCGGCATAGAGATTGCCCATCATACCTGCAACACCGTATTCGTTCCCAATCTTGCCAAGCAAGAAGTTCCAAATGATTTCCTCGTTTGTATTACCAGAAGGAGCGGACGGAGTAGACGGTATTGTCGGCGTGGTCGGTTTTGCGTTTGCCAGCGCAAGGTCAGAGGCCTTGAACGGACTCATAATGGAGTTTTTACCGTCCTCACTTTTGTTGATAACAACACGATTTCCACTTACAGAATGTACAATCCAGTTCTTTGCCCGAACCCAGCCAGGAACTGACTGACCGGAGTAATACTGTGTGCCGATAATCTTGACAACATCTCCCGCCTTAAATGTGCTGGTTGTAGGCGTGGTCGGGTTTGTCGGCTGTGTAGGTGCAACGCTGCCAGAGGTTTTCATTAGCGCAGCGACATCGGCACGAGCCGTCGCCATAGACTTACCAAACTTCGGGAACCAGTGGTTGACATCGCCGTGGTTAGAGCCAAGCCCAAGCGCATGACTGTCTGCATGGCATAAAATTGTAGGAACGGATACACCATTCATATTTACCGTGCCGTTTGGGTCAATATTGAATATTTTGCAAAGGTATGCCGTAATTTCACAGGCCTCTTTGTAGACCTTGTTGAAATATGTAGCATCGTTCAAACCGTCTTCGCAAATCTCAAATTGAATCCAACCATTGTTACAGGAACCCTTGTTGCCAGAGCCGCAGCCCCACGGGCGATAATTCCACGGCATAGTCTGTACTGTAGTGACAGTCCCGTCCGCCAATTTACCAATCCAGCAATTCAGGCCAGCCTGACGGTTGATATGGTTCCAGTCGTTTCGGTTCCCATTTGTGCCGAGAAGCGCCAAAAGCTCTGCTCTGTTTGCAGCATTATCATCCGGCTGGACATAGCGCCGCAAATTCGGATTGTTTGCACCGGTGCTGTGCCAAAGAACGCCTTTGACGGTCATGGTGCTTGTCCCTTTGTAGCAAGTACTCTGGGTCATCATGCATTCCAACGGTCTATTCGTTGAACTGTATTTCATTTTTCCTCCACTTGTCGAGGGAACGGTAGTGACCGGTTTCTCATCTGAAACAGCCGGATTATAAATAAAGCCAAGGAACTTGTACGCAGCTCCTTGACCCCAGTTACCGTTTCCCTTTATTCTTGTCTTGTTCCAAAATGGATTGGAACTGCCCCATCCGCTTTCGGATGTATAGACCTCCGTATCACTTACGACCTTCTCAACAATAGCAACATGACCCGCCCCATCAGAGCCGTTCAGCGTAGCGCCTTTCTGCCATACCATGCAGGCACCAAGTTTCGGTGTCTGTCCTGTTTTCAGAGAGGTGCCCTTATACTGAATGAAGTTCTCTGCATTCACGGGTCTTAGGTACTTGCAGTATCCATACCCGCCAATTTCGTTAAATCGTCCGTAAGCATACCCTACACAGTTAGAAAGGACATCGCAGTCCTTATCTGTGGGACTGCCTTTAATGGCGTCGGAGTAGCCGCCATTTGCTTTGGTTATGTAATACTTATTACCAGCTTCCGGTTTGCTGGTTCGCATCTTAAACGCCACGATACATCACTCCTTTGTCCGTTATCCAACGGAGCCGTTGTCGGCACCGTAATCATATACATTGACGGTTGCACCGTTTGTAAACGGCACTGGCTCGGTGCTATCAGCGGCAGCAGAAAGAATCTCATTCAACGACCCGTTATTCTCTTCGTCAGATATGCCAGCGTAGCGTTCTCTACGCAGCTTCACATTTTCGCTCTGCTTCTTCGCACAATACGCTTTCAGGCAATAAATCGCATAGATGAGAACCTGTGCGGCAATGTCGGTGATAAGGACACCGAGATAGGTTAAATCATGAAGTACCCACATAGCCGCCATCGCATAAATCATTACGGCGTTAAATAACACGAAGAGGTAAATAGCAAGCAGCTTGCTTGTTTCGATGCGCTTGGTATCATATTTCCGTTTTTCTTCGCGGAGTGATTGCTTGTACTGCTTTTGAACATTTTCCCTGCGAATCTCAGCCATCTTAAGCTGATACTCTCTTTTGGACATTCTCATGTTAATCACCACCTTCTGTATAAAAGCCAAGTTTTATATGCCATAAATGCATTGTGGGAGCCTGCTGGTGTAGCACGGCTCCCACTTTTTATTTCTTACGCATTTCCACCGCTCAGGATTTCTTCTGCTTCCTCAGCTGTAATCCATTTGCCAACGGCATTCATCACCATCTGCCGGTTCCAAAGGCGACGGTCATAGTATCCTTTGACTTTTTCAAATCTTGCACTATGCTCATTCATTGGCGTTTTCCTCCTCTTCCGTAGCAACATAGGCCGGGTCATCCACCGTGTCATCGTAGACAGCTTCACCCTCAATGTCGCCTACGCTTACAGCCTGCGCTTCAGCTTGCTCTTCCATAGGCAGGTCATAGCCGGTCATCATGGAAAGGTAGTCCAAATTTGCTGCATTCTGCGCAGCGACCTTATCCTGCTGCATCATATATTCACCGCTGGGAATATCCTTGAAATCGACTTCGCCGTTCTCACTGATGAGGTTTCCAGCAAGGTTATAGACGATACCATTGATAGCGACGCCCTGTGCGTTTTCATAATCACACAGGCCATAGGCGCCGTTCTCCTGCAGGTAGACCCAGTTCGGCTGCTCAACAAGCGCGAGCAAGCTGCCGTTCTTCAGAAACTTTACCATGTCCTGAATCCTCCTTGTTCTTGAATAAACTGTTGTAGAAAGCATCCATCTTCCGCAAGACAAGCGTGCTGTTTCCACGAATCATATGTCCGCGCCAGCTTTGATAGGCTGTCTCTACATCTGTGATAGTGAACCTTCCTTCATCTATCCACCTTCGGAATATTCTGAGTTTCTTCCGCATCTTGACCGGTGATTTTCGGTTCATCTTGCGAATGACCGCACCGGTTTCATTCAGGAAAAACTTTGTTTTCAAGAATTTGACCCCCTTGCGCAGCGGCGCTATCTTTGTCTTCTTCTCGTTCAAAACAAATCCGTATTCCTTGCACTTCTTTCTGATTTCCTCCATGCAATATTTCAGATATTCTCTGTTCTCATGTATCAGATAGAAGTCATCCATATATCTTCCATAGTATTTGATGTGTAGCTGTTCCTTTATGAAGTGGTCAAGCGGGCTTGCGACCATAAGCGCATCTATCTGCGATACCTGACTGCCAAGTCCAAAACCAACATCTCCGAAGTCCTCCATGAACTGGCAGGCAATACGACGCACATCATCGTCATGTATCCTGCGTTCCGCTTCTCTATAGATAATAGAGTGCGGCGCACTGTTAAAGAAATCGGAGAAATCGCCCGTGAGAACACCGCCAGATTCTACGCCTTCGACGCCAAACTTTCGATAGAATCTATGCAAGTGCCTATCCAGCCTGTCCATAGCAAAATCAACACCTTTGCCTTTCAGGCTTGCGGCGTTATCAAAAACAAATGAGTGAGAAAACACAGGGACAAGTATATTGTCGCAAAGACATCTCTGCACTACGCGCTCGGAGATATGAACGCTCCGAATATGCCGTAGTTTTCCGCGTTCAATTAGGTCAAAGTCATGGAAGCCACGGCTCCTGAACTCTCTGCGCAACAATGCGTCATGCGTGCTGGCGGTGTTTGTGGTAATGCGGCTCATATAGCTTTGTGTACTGTTCTTCCACATAACCCCTTTGCAGCAGTTTTTGCCCGCCTGATAAAGGTGCTCATAGGAGAACACATCTTCATAACGGCCAAAGCTTTCACTGTAGGCAATCCTTTTCGCCTGACGAGCCGCCACTCTGCGCTGATATCTGATTTCATGTCTTTCCTTACTGTTCATACATCATCCCTTATATACAAGAAAATTGGGTGTGCCGTACAGTCTTATTGTAGGCGGGAATTCTAACTGCGTAGTCCGCACCATGAAACCGACTATTCCCGTATTCATCGGCCATGCAAGAAGCGTCATCCGGTGCATATCATCGACACACTGTTTTGAGCATATTTCACTATGCTACAGGAACAAGTCTCCCTTCTGCAGAAGTACAAATTTCGCCACGAGGGTTACTTTGATTGACCTATAGACCTACAGAATCCGAAAGCGACGCCATTACTGTTGTTGGCGTTGTTATTGTTGGCGTTGCCGTTGCTGTTGACATTACAGAAATTATTGCTGTTGCCAGAATTAGGAGAACGCTCCCACCAGTTGTTAGCGGAGCCACCACAGCAGCCCAAAAGCCCACAGAACACAACAAGACGAGACTTGACCTTAGAGTAACTTAATTTGTCGGAATACTGTTATCTTCGTATTCCTTGAATTTTTCCTTGAACCGTTTCCGGTCTGCTTTCTTGACGCCCGTAATAAGGTCACGCTCCTTCTGGATGAGCCGACCCCATTCAAGCATGGCGTTAGGCAACCACTTAAACTCCGTCTTGAAATTCGGGTTGTCCGAAACGATGTCATACATCAGCTGAAGCTTATCATCCAAGCTGTTGAGCAAGCCGAAAGTGTAAGTGAGCTCATCACGCTTTAGCTGTGCTTCATGCAGATTGGTCGGCATCATTGATTCTGCCACGCGCACATGGGTGTCAATGTCTTCCACAAGATTCGCAATTTTTTGCACGACAATATAGGTATATCGTTTGGGGAACTTCACGCAATTCTTGATGGTAAACACCTGTAGTTGCCGTGCGTTCTCGACATACTGGATTGCGCTCGTACTGCGCTTTGATTTATATACGGACATTCTTTCCTCCTTTTCTTCCGTTTTACTTATGCGAATGGGATTCCCACACCTCTAACCGCAAGGGGTGTACCCCTTACACAATGCGGCATACGGGCAGCCGTCTCCCCTGACCGGGGAGAGCGGGCTGCCCTTGTTTGCGCACTGGGCATTCTGCGTCAAAGCAAATGCGGCGGGGTGGAGAGGTTAGACGCAGAAGCCGAAAGCGACGCCAAGACTGAAGCTGGCGTTGTGAAAGTCGGCGGCGCCGGAGCTGATGACACGACAGAAATTATTGCTGTAGCCAGAAGAAGGAGAACGCTCCCACCAGATGTTAGCGGAGCCACCTTTGTTCTTCACCTTCGAGTTGCCTGCCTTGTAATATGCGTACTGCGTTCCTTCTCCAGAAACGGAATAGGTGGTGGAACCAAAGATTTCGATTTCGGCCAGCAGGAAGCAGCTGTCGGAGACTGTTTCCGTACCGCTTGAAGAACCGCCGCCAGTGCCGGAAACTTTATTGACCGGCTTGATGGCTGTCTGCCATGCTGCGGGCAGATACCCCTTCATAGTCGCCATCGTCGAGGTGCGCATAGCGCTACTCTTCCAGCCGCCGCTGTTTGTGTTAGAACTGTTCATCACATAGGTCGTTGCAAACAGGTCATGCATCTGGAATGTGATACCAGCCTTGCCGGTCTTGGTGGTAGCACCATACGCGGTAGATGTTGTCAGCGTATCATGGTTAAAACCAATTACATCAAAGGTGTAATTCGTACCATTCAGGGCGAGCGTCACCTGGTCGCCAACACTGACCTTACGATGAACGCTGCCGAAATCAATGTACACCGTGGATGTCGCGTTTGTGATGCTACTGTTGTTAGAGATTGCCTCAGCAAACAGCGTTACATCCGATGCTGCTACGCCGGAAAGACCGGATGTATAATTCACGCCAGAAGTAGCCGCAGTGGAAGCCGTAGGCTTGAAGGATGCAGTCACAGAGCAGGTCTTGCTGGCGGGTGCGGTATGGTTTGTGCCAGCCGCAACACTGATGGTAATGGTCGCATTACCAGTCGTGTCATTCACGCTGGAAACCGTAACAGTCGTGCCGGAGACGGTCACCTTTGCCACGCCCGTATTATTGGAACTCGCACTGACAACACCGTTACCAGCCCGCGTAACGGTAATCGTTTTTGACCTGTTGGAGGCATTCAGCGTAATGGAGGTAGGGCTAATGCTTAAAGAGCCAGCAGCCTTGCCGATTGACCACACAACTGTTTTTGCCGTGATGCTCCCATCTGACCAACGATAATCCGCAGTCGGAGTAAATGTGGCATTGTAATTACCAGCATTTGTTCCTGATGTGGTTCCTCCAATGGTGGTCTTGGTAGCACTGTAGTTGCTCCAAGTGGGAGACTGGCTGTTGCCGTTATAGGTCAATGTGCCGCTTTGTGAAGGGATTGCTGAAATGGTAATACGGTTTGCCTTACCGGTAGTCCGCTGAGATGTAGAAGTATTGATGCCACCGTCTGTAGTCTCGGGATAGAAACTGATATAGTAAGTCGTCCCGTTTGTCAGACCTGTGATGGTCAGCGTCGTGGTGGCATACTGGTTGCGAGTCGTTACCTTTCGCGTAAACGCAGCCCCAGGGTCGTCCTTACCGGATGCATAACCACCAGCCTTAACAACAATCGTAGTGCTTTCCCATGTCGCCAGTGTAACACCGTCCGATGTAATGCTTGCAGCGGGGTCAGTCCACTTAACGGTCATTTTGCCGTTTCCAGCTTCTTCTGAAGCAGTCATACCTGTCACATTCCAGCTTGAAATGCCAGTGACCTGAACGGTAGGCGTTGCTGTAAATGCATTATCTTCGCTGTCTGTGTAGGCATTATTCGTGGTATAAGGGAAGAACTTATAGTAGTAGGTAACACCGTTGGAAAGACCGCTGTCGCAGAAATAAGATGTTTTATAAGCATCTCTCGTTTTGCTGTCCAGTACTACGGTACCGTCACGGCGGCTCTTAGGAGCGGAACCGGCCTTGCGTACAAGCAAGGTTCCGCCCCATGCTGCAAGCGTAGAACCCGATACCACAATATCGGAAGGGTCAGTCCATTTCACATATACCTTGCCTGAAGCAACAAGCACATTGATATTGGAAACCGCGCCGAGCGTCACGCCACCGCTGCCGGAGCCAGCTCCGCCGGGAAAATTTGATAAAATAGGCATGAAATCATCCTCCTTTTAACCTAACAAAATGATGTAGACCGGGATATCAAATTCGGGCATTTCACCATCTGCGGCGATAGTCAGCTTGCCATCCTCCTGCCCGATAACAGACAGCATTGCTTCTCTGGCAATTTCGCGCTGTTCTGCCGTGGCACTGTGCGCCACCGAGATAGTCCCATTCTGCAAAGCCGTAAGACCTGTTACGGTGAGCTCCTGCGTGTATGGAGCCTCGACACCAACCCATGCAGAGGCGAGTAAAGTTGTATTCACTGCCACGCTGCTATTCGCTTTCTCACCGAGAGCAGCATCGATTTTCACCATATTGGAGTTATCGGTTCCGTTCATCTTTTTGCGCCAGTCAAGGAAGCGTGTCGTGCTGTCATCTTCAAGATAGAGGTTATAGTTTGTCGTGTTCATAAAGGCCTCCTTCCCATTAAGACAGCAGAATCACAGTAACGGGAATGTCACATTCCGGCACTGTTCCGTTGGCCGCAATCGTGATAGAGCCAGCACTTTGTGAGCAGACATACAGGCAGGCTTCCGCAGCTGCGGCAAATTGTTCATCAGAAATACTCTGTGAAATGCCAATTACACCATTCTGCTCTGCGCCAAGCCCAGCAATGGTCAGCGTCTGCTGACCATTTGACCAACTGCCTGCCGCCAAAGTGGTATTGATAAACACGCTCGCGTCACATTTCCCCGCAAGTGCATTATAAATATCCTCATCGTCAAACGGGAGTTGTGAATAGGTCTTTGTCCCATCACCAATCTTCCTGCGAACGCTACCACTGGCCGTATCAACAATGATGATTTCCCCATCCAGAATGACAGGGTTGCTGTTCGTCCAGTTTGCACTCGTGTCTCGTTTAAGTCTGATTCGTGTGTTAAATTCAGCCATGTAGGCAGCCTCCTTTTAAGCAAAATCCCCGCCGTGTGTCATGCACGGCGGGGTCGCTTTTATTTTATCGAATCTCAGATGTTCACTGTTGCGCTGCCGCAATTGAAGATGACATAGCCGGAAGCCTGCTGCAATGCGGCAATATCATGCTTGTGGTCACCGGCGGCCTTGCTGTCCCAGTCAGAAACCTTTGCAGCAGTGATGCCGTCAAGAACGGTTTTGTTTGCGTGCTCGTGCTGCTTTTCAACAGCGCCGTCCCACGCATCGACTTTATCCTGAGAGATAGCATCGAGAATAGTCTTGTTCTCATGCTCGTGAGCCTTCTGCTCAGCAGCGTCCCACTTCGCCTTGTCGCCGGTGGCAATCTTGTCCAACTCGGCCTTATTCGTGTGGGAGTGCGCCTTGCCAATGGCCGTCTGCACATCGGTGTGGAGCTTTGCAAGGGTAATAGTACCATCGGTGATAGTTGCAGTGACTTTATGGTCGGCATCAATGGAAACAACGACCATGTCACCAGTAGCAGAGCCGGAGGTCACATACTCAATCAGGCTGTCAACATTGATGTAAATGTTGTCCTCGGCTGCATTGGCAAGAATCAGATGCAGGTAAGTACCGGCCTTGCCCCAATCACCTGCAGCCTTCTTTGTCTCCACGGTACCGGACTTCACAACCATATCCTTCGGGATATCGATGTTCACATCCAGATTGGTTGCGGCCTGTTTGATGTTATAACGCTTTGCGATGCCTTCGGGCGTAGAGGCGGTAACAGCCACCGTATAGTCGGTCTGCGCAGGAATAGCACCGACCTTCTCATCCACATAACCCACAACGGTGGTAGCAGTCACACCGGCGGGCAGAGAACCGACCAGCCCTTCCAATGCGTCCACATCGGCCTGGGCGTCTGTACCGGCTTTCTTGGCCGCAGCGATAGCGGCGTCTTTACCATCGGCGTATGTCTTTGCATCGTCCAATGCGGTAGTGGCTGCACCGGCGGCATCGAAAGCACCCTCATCCTTATAAGCAGCCGTGCCCAGACCATGCACCTTCACATCAGTACCATTGAACTTAACGGTACCATTGGCGCCACCCTCAACCAATGTATAAACGGTCTCATCGGGGATGGTGATAGTGCTCACCAGAGACCAGGTTGAAACGCCCTTTGCCTGAGAATACAGATGGAATTTGCGAGCATTGTCCGCATCAACCTCCAGCTTGTACTGGGTATCAGTGTCCTGAATTTCGCCGGAGATGTAGTCGGACAGGCCGGTAATCTCATTAGCGGAATAAGTCGGCTTATTCTCAGCCTTTGCCCAGTCATACACATCGGCAGCCAGACCAGCGGCAAACTGCAGCTGGCTGAACTTAGAAGAGCCGTCACCGGCCTTGAACAGGATGGCAGGCTCTTTAGCCACAGCCCCGGTGGCGGCAGGCACAACGACAACCGCAAGCTCACCTGCCAGCAGCACAGGGTCTTTTTCAACCCAGTTAGCATAAGTATCATACTTCAGGGAAATGCGGGTATTAAAAGTAGTAGTAGCCATATAAATCAATCACCCTTCTTCATTGTTATAAAGATAGGACGGGAGAGTGTACCTCCCGCCCATAAACGATGTGCTTGCTTACACAGAAGCGTTGCCGCCATCAAGAATCAGCGTATCACCCTCGGACTGCACCAGCTTGCTCATATTCAGGCTGTTGACCTCCATGCTGCCATCTTCCGCAACGGCGACCTTGTTCTCATCGGCAGAGCTGGTAACAACGCCCGCAGTCACACCTGCAACCGGAATATTGACGGCCTTTTCGGAAATGTCCAAAGCGGCGCCGTTCAGCTTAACGATTTCAATCAGGTTCTGGTTTGCGCCAGCTTCTACACCATCGAGCTTTGCTTTTGCTTCATCGGTAAAATCATTGGTACTCAGACCCTTACCATCGACCTTATCGACCTTACCAGCAAGAGCATCAGGCAGACCAGTAACCTTGGCCTGGGCGACCTCCTTGACTTCGAGCTTGCCTTCCGCAGAAACAGTGAACTCGTCAGAAACGCTCTTGACGAAATTCGCTTCTGCATCATCGGGGAGAGCAACCAGCTTCTCTTTCAGCGCAGTCGTGAAGTCCTCAGTGGAAAGACCCTTGCCATCCACCTTGTCAACCTTGTTGGCAATAGCAGTAGCAATCGCCTCGTTCATCTGCTCGGTATTGGAGTAGCCATCAAGATTGACGCTCACATCATCCAGACGGACGACTTCATTTTCTACTTTAGCGTAGATGTCATAGAACCCGGTGTCAGCATTCATCACAAGATAGAGAACATTATCCTGTGCCTCAGCCGCTGTGGGTACAGTGCCGACCTTCTTGAAACTGGCATGACCGGTGGCGGCGATGGCCGTCTGGATTGCCTCTGCAATTGCGGTGGCGGTCATAGCATCCGTGATGCCGTAACCTTCCAGCGTTGTGGCCTTATCAGCTTTGCCGGTCTGAAGATTCTGAATATCCTGTGTATGGCCTGCAACCGTGTCAGCCAGACCGGATACGGTGCTGGTGTCAGGCGTGTACCATTCCAACGCAGTACCAGCCGCGTTGATGCGGGGCTGCTGACCAGCAGTGGCGGAATTGAAGCCTTTCAGCGTGACCTTGCCATCAACAATTTCAATGGACTTGTCATCGCCCAGCACAACAGTACCGACGGCCTTCAGAGTTTTATCCGGCTGGATGATATACAGGTCTGCGGCAGAGTCAGTCACAACGCAGACATTCTCACCATAAAAATAAACGCCGTCCGAACTACCAACTTCAACAGCGGTAGCGGCGGCAGCCTGAGCAGCGCTCAGGGTAGAGAAGTAATACCGTGCGTCCAGAGGGAACGCAGTCTGCGGATTAAATGAAACCGCAAAATTCAGTTTACCGAAATCAGCCATTATGCGTCACCTCCATGTTAAATTGTGACCTTGTAGGTGTTGACGGTATCGTTGGCATTTGCCATGTCCATCACATACACCTTGTAGTCAATCGCCTGATAGCCGTTTGCGCCCTCAACAGAGACGACGCTCTTGGTGAAAGCAGTCTTGACTTCGGCGTTCATACCGTTCACATCCTGCACAGAGCTGACATCACGCAGCGTGGCAGGATAAGCAAACACAACACGGATTGCACCGACAGGAATCGCAAGATTGAAGCTGTTGCCAGCTGCCAGAGCCTTACCGCTCTTGCCGCTCAGTCCGCGAACCAGCGCAGAGTTCACCTCACCGTCCTTCGCCTCCAGCGTACCGTAGAAGCTATTGCGATAACCGGTGATTTTGCCCGTTGCCTTGCTCTTGTTACCGGCAGCAATCTTACCGGCTGCATACTCGTTGCCGAGATTCGTTACAGGAACAGCACCCTCACCGTGAGTCGCCGTAGCGGTAATAACATAGCTGGTAGCATCGCCAACCGTCAGTTCATCAAAGGAACCAGAGGCGGTATCCTTGGTGGCAGTGCCATCCGTCACGCTCCATGCGGTAGCCGTGATGCCAGTTGCGGGGCCGTATGTATAGCTGCCTGCACTCAGAGAAGCAGTGTATGCAGGAATTACTTTTGAACCAACCTCATACGCAGCAATCTGCTTGCAGGTAATCGTCACGGCAGGCTGGGTAGCGGTAGGATTCTTTTCCTTCGCCAGAATAGAAGCCAGCACATCCTTGACATTCTTGCCGGAGGCAGCAATCGTACCAGAGCCGGAACTGGGAACGGTCAGAACGCCGATGGCTGCTGTATAGGTAAGGTCGTCGGCGAAGTACACATTCTCTGCACTATAGTTGCCATCCATAGCAGCCCACACGCTGCCATCATAGACATAGGCAGTATAGGAATACTTGCCACCGGCAATCAGCGCCTTGACGACAAAGATATCGTCTTTCTGAGCCTCGGCGGCAGCGGCTGTCAACACGCGACTGATAACATCAGTATCGCTCTCGCCGTCGCCCTTTACGCCCTCATAATGTGCGGCCTGTCCGCCGCTGATTTCCTTCAGATTCTCATAGCTTGTGATGCCGTCGCCAATCTTGAGCGTGCCCAGTTCCAGGTCAAAACAGGGCTCGCCTGCGGCAGGTACAACATCTTTGTTGGTCAGCCAATTCGCCGTGGTGTCACGCCGAACCTGAATTTTAGTCTTCATAGTTTTATTAGGCATAACTTTCCTCCTTCAAAATATTTTGCAGAATGGTCTCATTGAATACCGTGCGCCGTTCCGCCGTCGATGGTTTTAATATCCTCAACGCTGATTTCACCGGAACCAACGGGAGTTAATGCACCTTCGTCAGAAACAATGTAAGGCACCCAGTCAGAGCCGTTATGCACAGAAATAATATTTCCATCGCAGCCATAGGCATCTACCCATGCCTGCGCCTCGCTAATGGTCGCAAACTGCTTACGCTCAGAGATGCGCCTCATATTACCGGCAGCGTCATAGAAGAACAACTCTGACTCCTCTGCGTCGCTTGTGATAATCAAACTATCCTTTGGTATCACACCAGACGCAATCGCGCTTGTAATCTTTGACTTCTTGCCGTATGCAACCCTCACACCCATCTCATCTCACCTCCCATTAGCCAAAATAAATAACCGCTTCAGTATCTGCTGTCGGGTCGTTATTCTTATCTCCGAAATGAATCGTCTCGTCGTCGTTGACCATCTCGCTCATATCGATGGCATCACCAACACGCTTCCCGTTGGATGACATCTGCAAGACCTTCTTCTCAGAGTCGTAAACAAGGTTATCACCCTTTTTATCCATTTCCACACGGATGGTTGCCACACCGTTTTCTGTCGTTTCTGTCTGTTTCTGCAAAGCGTAGATGGCTGAGAGCTGATGGTCACAAATGTAGTCATCCATGTTTTTGGAATCTTCCACATACAGCAAGCATTCACCACTCTTGGCGATTGTCGGGTTAGATGGAGTCCCGGAAAAAATCTGCAACCAGGTACATACCTCACCGGGGTACTTGCTCAACCGACAAGATACAGGGAAGACATACTGGTAATAGGCCTCTTTATACTTTTCCTCTGTTCGTTCCAGGCGAACAATGTCAGCTACACCGTCTGCGCGAATGTAGCTCAAATACGGAGTGGCAGCCAACATATCCACCTCGCCGACCTGCAACGGAATCAAATAAACGATTTTCTGATTCAGGTTATCGCCCCGATAAATCGGCTCATTCACTGTCATAACGAGATTCATACTCTCGTCCAGCTTGATATAAATCACTCATATCACCTCCGTTTCTATAGAATGACAAAGTCAACTTCGTCCAGCGTCATGTTGTTAAATTCTGAAAGCTCGTCTGCGTCCATTTCAGCAAGCAGCCTATGACGCTTCAAAATAGGGCTTGCACTCACGCTAATGTCAACCGCCGTTCCATCCGTGGCAATAAACTGCCGGATGGACTCTGTGATATCTGCCAGAATACGCAGGTTGTTCTCTACAAGTTCATATTTCCGCAAATGCTCACTGGACACTTTTGCGTCAAAAGCCATACCGCCATACGCCCGGCCAAAAGAGAAATGCAGCTCTGTACCAAGAACAAGAGCCGCGATTTCCATAGCCATACTTGCGGTACTCGTTATACGGTAGCAGAGATTCACCATCTCTGCTCCAGGCACCACTGGCGCATCCACCTTGATATAGTCGATTGCCTGTGTCCCAGATACAACAGCGTCCAGCACAATGCTGTCCTCCGGGGACATCAGACCCCATTTCAGCGTATCACGAACGCCACCGTCAAACGCAATGGCTGTATGCCCGTGTCCAAGTGACTTGGCAATATTTGCAAGAAGCGGAGCCGCATTCAAAACCATGCAGCTCTCCGCTTCCGCAAACATCGTTTCCAAAGCCGGAATATCCTCAACCGCCAGCTCAACAGCGCCAGCTTCTGGGTTCATGATGTAGTGTGTCTGAAACACTGCGTCGGCACTGATAGCCGTACCCCAGTTCAGCCTCTCATAGCAAGTCTTAATCATCTTGTCAATGTGCGAGACCAGCTCGGAACCGAACTGCATCGCTACAAACTTTTGCAAGGTATAGCTTTCAATGCAGCTTTCCAAAATGATGCGATTGGTAGCCGTGAGACCGTCACGATATGGAAGGGAGTAGACGATAAGGTCGCATTCAGTGATGCGCCTTTTCAGATAAATATCAAACTCCTTTACCATATTGCATCAGCTCCTTGTTACGCAGGGTTCTGGGCAGACAGGCTTAAATACCCTTCCTTGATGGTCATAATGGTTGCCGTCTCAACGCTTCTGGGTGTTGACAACACGCCATACATCAAAAGATTGCCGCCGCCGACGGTGTCGGAGTCATAAATGACAAAATGGGTAATGGTGCCCCAGCTTGCAGTACTCTCATTAAAGTTGATTGCCTGCGTGTTGGTCACAACGCCGGATGCAGGCTCACTCAGAGTGGTCAGCTTCACCCTTGCGTAACCGGCGGAGGTAGAGGGCTCATTCACATTCGTGCCATTAACATTGGGAGCAGAAGTGCTCAGGCCAATGTAGTAGTTGCTGGGAATCTCTGGACTTGTTTTGGTTCCGAAAAGATTGCCCGCCGCCAGGTTTAAGAAGTAAGTTGTATTCATAACTGGTTATCCTCCTATTTTCTGATTAAGAACAAAGATTATCTTCGCACAAACTCCTTGTTGATATTGTTATGGATGTAGATAACGCCCTGCTGGGGAATATCTACATTGTTGTCAATATCCTTAATCGTGATTTGGTACACAAACTTTCCAAACAAATCAACGGTGTCATCCGGCTGAAGTGATACGAACAGGATATTGTAAAAAGTCTCTGATTCGTCCATACGCACGGTCATGGTTTTAGAAACCACAGGAGCACCGTTTTTGTTTACGAAGTTGATAATAGAAAAGTTTGCCGTACAGCCCGTTAGTCCAAACGGTTTTGGATTGGTCTTATCACAATACACATGAAACACCAAATCCTCAGAAGAGCCGCCGACAAAGTCAAGCTCCGGCAAACTGTAAACATTGTTAATCATCATTACCCTCCAATGTTCACAGGGAACTCACAAATGAATTTCACCTCGGCATTTCCGGTTATCTTCAACAGATTGTCGCCCTTGACAAGCCGCATGAACTTCATGTTGAAGTATGGGTACAGGTTCAAATCCATGCTGTCTGTGATAACCTGATTCTTGTTGTCCACATATATAGTTAAAGAGTTGCCTCCCGGCAGCTCTTTGAACTGAAATGTTCGGTTGTTATCCGAGAGGTTCTGGATAGAGATGCCGTCTCCTCCATACATGGTTATCTCCATCTTCGGCCTGTAGAAACCATTATAACTGCTTCGGTTGAATAGGCGAACCTGTGACTGCCCACTGACTGTATATATGTATTCGTCTGGCAAGGTATAAGCAAATGGCGAATCACAGCTAACCTTACATGAGAAAGCCCAGGGTAAGTCGCCGTAGGTTATCAGCTTCAGCTCTGAAATCGTGCATTTGTATCGAAACGGTTCCATATCATTTTGCACAATCACAAGCCATTTTCTTGTGCTGTGTCCGGTGAGCCATGCCGCAATCGCCTCGACTTCAAACCTATCCAGATTTGCGTTTGCGTCAAGTGACTCCATGTTTGCCCCAAAGACCAGCGTATATTCCAGCGACTGGTTCTGCACCAGCCCATAGGTGAGCGCATCGTATCTTCCCGGAATCCTATCCTCGATGATTTCTCCGTTCTTGAAGCTCACATCATCTTGCCCGTTTGAACCGAAGTGGTAAACCATGAGTCCGAACTCGGAGCAGGGAATATCATCAAAAATGAACTCAGTTCCCCAAAACGCCATATTCCACCTCCTTGTGATTATGTGAAGTCAACAAAGCCCTCTAAGTTAAAAATATCCGCAGGCGAAAGTGTTTGTTCGCCGAGGTCATTCTCGTCCAGCTTTACAACATCGATTGCAATATCCACTTCCATATTGCACAGCTCGTCTACTTTTACTTTGAATGCAGCGCAATCGCTGGGGGTTAAGAAGGTGATATTACCATCCTCATTCAGCGTACCGTGGAACTCTTCCAGATGACGCCGCTCTTCCTGCTCGTGCTCGTGCTCAACTGCGTCGTCTTT
>ENA-ORSS01000373-ORSS01000373.1-human-gut-metagenome-genome-assembly--contig:-NODE-373-length-55956-cov-6.104005_pt1 | contig 55956 bp, 52 predicted proteins | sample MGYA00241899_ERZ509162 | MGnify/ENA primary metagenome ERZ509162 (study PRJEB26280, sample SAMEA2338641) | human gut metagenome | biome: human gut; feature: human-associated habitat; material: faeces... | reverse complement strand
TCCGTGATACCGGCCGTCATGCGCTGGTGGTTTATGATGACCTTTCCAAGCAGGCGGTTGCCTATCGTGAGGTCTCATTGATCCTTCGCCGTCCGTCCGGACGTGAGGCTTATCCGGGTGATATCTTCTACCTGCATTCCCGCTTGTTGGAACGTGCGGCTAAGATTATCAACCAGGAGGAAGTGGCGCGCGAGATGAATGACCTTCCCGAAAGCCTGAAAGGTATTGTGAAAGGGGGTGGTTCACTGACTGCCTTGCCTATCATTGAGACGCAGGCAGGAGACGTTTCGGCCTATATTCCAACGAACGTGATTTCTATCACTGACGGACAGATATTCCTCGAAACGGACTTGTTCAATCAGGGTGTCCGCCCGGCTATCAATGTCGGTATCTCTGTATCCCGTGTAGGTGGTAATGCTCAGATTAAGGCGATGAAAAAAGTGGCAGGAACATTGAAGATAGACCAGGCACAGTATCGTGAATTGGAAGCATTCTCCAAGTTCAGCAGTGATATGGACCCGATTACGGCATTGACAATTGACAAAGGGCGTAAGAATGCGCAGTTGCTGATTCAGCCGCAATACAGTCCGATGCCTGTGGAACAACAGATTGCTATCCTCTATTGTGGTACACATGGTTTGCTCCGTGATGTGCCATTGAACAACGTGCAGGATTTTGAACGCAGTTTCATCGAGTCTCTGCAATTGAATCATCAGGAGGATGTGTTGGATGTATTGAGAACGGGTGTTATTGATGATAATGTGACTAAGGCTATTGAAGAAACTGCCGCTATGGTCGCTAAACAATATTTGTAATTCAAGAAAACTATGGCTTCACTGAAAGAAGTAAAAACCAGAATAAATTCGGTTAAAAGTACCCGAAAAATCACTTCAGCAATGAAGATGGTGGCTTCTGCCAAACTACATAAGGCACAAGGAGCCATTGAGAATATGTTGCCCTATCAGAAGAAGTTGAACAAGATTCTGACTAACTTTTTGAGCGCTGATCTTCCGATAGAGTCTCCTTACATACGAGCACGGGAAGTGAAGCGTGTGGCGATTATTGCTTTTTCTTCGAATACATCACTTTGTGGCGCTTTTAATGCAAATGTCATAAAGATGTTATTGCAAACTGTCAGCGAATACCGTACGCTGGGACAGGATAATATTTTGATCTTTCCCATAGGAAAGAAGGTGGAGGAAGCTGTGAAGAGAATGGGATTCCAGCCGGGGGAAATACCTCCGACACTTTCCGATAAACCAACTTATCAAGAAGCTTCCGACCTGGCGGATCTTCTAATGAAAATGTATGTGGCGGGAGAAATTGACCGTGTGGAATTGATTTATCATCATTTTAAATCAATGGGTGTGCAGATTCTACTTCGCGAGACTTATCTGCCTATTGACCTTACACGTGCAGTAGAAGAAGGTAAAGAACTGGAAAAACAGAAAGAAGAAGAACGTGAAGTTGTGAATGACTATATAGTAGAACCTTCTGCTGAGCAATTGATTGCCGACTTGATACCTACTGTATTGAGCCAGAAGCTCTTTACTGCTGCTGTGGATTCTAATGCTTCCGAGCACGCAGCACGTACATTAGCAATGCAAGTAGCTACGGACAATGCCAACGAATTGATTCAAGACCTTACCAAGCAATATAACAAGAGTCGCCAACAGGCGATTACGAACGAATTGCTGGATATTGTGGGTGGTTCGATGCAGTAATTACGACAATTAATAACATTATTTTTTGATTCAATATCCCGTTTTTAAGGTGAAACTTAAAAACGGGAATTTATATATATATTTGCGTTGGAAATAGTCTTGAATTTTTATTTATATTCAAGCAAAACAAATATACGAAGTAGTTTTCGGACATAATAGCACATCACTTAGTGTTCTAATTTGATCCGTCGTCCCGGTTGCTTTCTAGCGGGAAAAACAGCCGGGACTTTTTGTCTGATTCTCATTTGACTATTTTATGCGGAAAAGTTTAGTACTTTTATTTCAATCTCTATACAGTTTTCCGTACCTTTGCACAAAATAATATACTTTCATGGAAAATAATCCTGAACTACAACTTGCTTGGCAGTTCATTGAAAATACAGGCACACACCTGTTTCTTACCGGAAAAGCCGGAACCGGAAAAACTACATTTCTAAAACGATTGAGAGAGCATACCCCCAAACGCATGGTCGTATTGGCTCCGACGGGTATTGCAGCAATTAACGCCGGAGGGGTGACGATTCATTCTTTTTTCCAGATATCTTTTGCTCCATTTGTGCCGGAAACGACTTTTAACTCTGCGCAAATACAATACCGATACAGTCAAGAGAAACGTAACATTATCCGAAGCATGGATTTATTAGTGATTGATGAAATCAGTATGGTACGTGCGGATTTGCTAGACGCAGTAGATGCGACTTTACGTCGTTATCGCAATCGCGAAAAGCCTTTTGGAGGGGTACAACTGTTGATGATTGGAGATTTGCAGCAGTTAGCTCCTGTTGTGAGGGACAGCGAATGGAGTTTGTTGAGGAATTATTACGAAACGCCTTATTTTTTTGCCAGCCGTGCATTGAGAGAAACGACCTATATGACAATTGAACTGGAAAAGGTATACCGTCAGAACGATACTTTTTTTCTTTCTCTGTTGAATAAAATACGTGAGAACAAAGCAGATGATGAAGTGTTGAATGAGTTGAATCGGCGATATCAGCAAGGCTTCCAACCGCCTAAAGAAGAAGGATATATCCGTTTGACAACACATAACAATCAAGCACAGCAAGTAAATGATCGTGAATTGGCTTCTCTACCGGGAAAGCCTTATCATTTTCGAGCTGAAGTGACGGGGACTTTTCCTGAATATACATATCCCGCAGATGAAATTCTCACTATTAAAGAGGGTGCCCAGATCATGTTTCTCAAAAATGATGTTTCTTTGGAAAAACGGTATTATAATGGTATGATCGGAGAGGTGGTAGCCGTTAATGATTCTGAGATATATGTGAAAGAAAAAGGGAGTGAGGAGGATTTTCTGTTGTTGCCGGAGGAATGGGGAAACTATAAGTATGTGTTAAATGAGGAAACGAAGGAAATCACTGAGGTGATAGAAGGAACATTCCGTCAATATCCTATTCGATTGGCATGGGCTATCACGATACATAAGAGTCAGGGATTGACATTTGAACGTGCAATTATTGATGCACGCAATTCCTTTGCGCATGGACAGACATATGTAGCTTTGAGTCGTTGTAAGACTTTGGAGGGCTTGGTATTGGAGTCTCCATTGCGTAAGGAGGCTATTATTAGTGACAGTGTGGTTGATAACTTCACAAAAGAGGTGGAACGGAATAAACCGGGAAACAAGCAGCTAAGTGATATGCAGAAGGCTTATTTCTTCGATTTGTTGAGTGATTTGTTTAACTTCTATTCCCTCGAGCAGGCTTATAAACGGTTGCTTCGTATGCTGGATGAAGATTTGTATAAACTTTACCCTAAATTACTTACCGAATATAAGCTATTGGAGCCTCATATTAAGGAAAAGATAGTGGAAGTTGCTCACCGTTTCCGCAATCAGTATACACGTTTGATTAATGAGAGTGAAGATTATGCTTCGGACCAGGAGTTGCAAGAACGGATTCGTTCCGGTGCGGTGTATTTTCATAAAGAGCTGGAACCTATTCGTGTTTTGTTTGCAAAGACTAATATACCTCTTGATAATAGGGAGTTGAGGAAACAACTGAATGAACGTTTGCAAGCGTTGGATGATGCATTGTGGATTAAAGAGTCCTTATTGAAAGCTATGTGTGTGCAACCTTTTATTGTTGCTGAATATTTGAAATTGAAAGCTAAGGTGATGTTAAGTCTTGAGGACAACTCTTCTTCTCCTTCTCCTACCGCTAAAACATTGAGAGAGAGAAAAGAACGGGTAGAACGTACACGTAGTAGTTTTACAAAAGTAAAAGTAGAAGTTCCTACGGATATTCTGCATCCGGAGCTTTATCGCACTTTATCGGAATGGAGAACGGAAAAGACGCGTGAAACCAATATGCCTGCTTATGTCATTATGCAACAGAAAGCATTAATGGGCATTGTAAATCTTTTGCCGGATACTCCGCAAGCTTTGGAAGCTGTACCTTATTTTGGAGCGAAAGGAGTGGAGAAATATGGACTTGAAATTTTGGGGATTGTCCGTAAGTATATGAGGAAGAATCAAGTGAAACGACCGGAAATCAAAGAGATATTTCTTCCGGAAAAAAGTAAGAGGGGAGAAAAAAAGGAACCGAAGAAAGATACGAAACGGATGAGCTATGAGATGTTTTGTAAGGGAATGAGTATGGAGGAGATAGCTAAATCACGTGATTTGGTGACGGGAACAATTGCTACGCACTTAGAACATTATGTTCGTATGGGAAAGATTAAATTGGAGCAAGTAGTAGCTGTAGAAAAGATAGAGAAGATTCGTCGGTATCAGCAAAAGAACGAGAATTCCGGAGTGGCAGGAATAAAAGCGGCGTTAGGAGACGAGGTCTCCTATGCCGATATCAGATTTGTATTCGCAGCCGATGATGCTAGGCGTTGAAGCTCTTAGAATTTGCAGAAGAAAGAAACGAATACCGGAACACTCATATCAATGAGAATGCCGTGTAGGATAGCAATCGGAATCATTTCTTTTCCCGAATATCTGCTGATAGAAGGCAATAATACATCCATGGAATTGACTCCTGCCGCAGAGATAGGAGCCAATTTCCCGAAATACTTTTTGATAAGCGGAGTGCCGAGAAGTGCCATCATTTCACGGAAGATATTAGTCAGTAGGGCGATTGTGCCTAGTTCTGTGGCAAGTTGCAGTCCGATAGACGGTTCTTTGAACTGGGTGATAAGAATGGAAGAGAGTGAATAGTAGGCAAATCCGCTTCCTACTGCCATACAGTCGAACACGCTCCATTGACTTACCAGTATGCTTGCCAGAGCAGAGAATAATAATGTTCCGATGATAGTTCCCAACGGAATTAGTAACATCTTGGGATGCAGGTGTGAAATGATTGTTTTCAGATTTTTGTTGGAACCGATGCTAACTCCTACTTGAAGCATTAGCGCATATAGTATGTACATAGAAATAGTATGCGTGTCAAATTGAAACTTATTGAGAGCTCCCATGATACAGCCTACACAAAAGAATAATATTACAATCAGACTTCCTTTCATTGTTCGCCTCCTTTCTTGAAGAATAGTTGTAAAACCAGCCGGGCAGCAATCAAGCTTCCCAATACACCCGATATGGCAAGAATGATTGCTTGTTTACCGAACTTACCAAGATTGTTTACTATCAGACTATTAGAGCCGATAGATACGCCAAGTATAAAGAGTAAGAGGAATATTGTAAGAGAAATCATCTTTTCTGTCTTTTGTAAAATAGTCCAGTTACGCAATACATAGCCGATTCCGATTCCTAGAAACATGGTAGATATAATAGAAAACATATTGTATATATTTAGGTCAGGTTATACATTTGAATAAGCCACACGAATAATTCTCCAAAAAGATAATTTATCTTATTGAAAGTCAGGATAAATGCTACTTGTGAGCAACAGAGTGAATCAGCAGGTAGCTCCTATAATCAAAGAAAGGGGAATTTAGATGAATCCACTGAACCAATGTACATGCACGCAACATGACTTACAGAAATTGGGGATTTCCGCAAGAAAGTAAGCAGTGTTATGTAGTTGTAATCTCTGATTCATCATTGGTCTTCTTAATTTTGGTGCAAAGATATGAACTTTTTGTATATTTTCAAAATAAATATGCAATAATTATATGCTGTTCCAATCCAGAAGGACTTCCTTTAGTTTTCGCGGATTGTATCCGAGTATTGTTCGTGCTTTCTCGATACTCATTCCGCTAAAAAGCGGGCGGGGAGTGGATTCTTGCATTTCTTCTGTCGTAACAGGATGAATGAGCGTGCGGTTTAATTTCATGTAGTCTGCTACCTGATAAGCTATTTCTGCAATAGTCAAACATTCGTCACCACAGATATGAAAGATTCCGTTGGTCGTATTTTCTATCAGGCGTTGTATCCCGTCTGATAGATCTCCTACAAAAGTTGGCGTGCGCCATTGGTCGGATACAACACGAATATCTTGTCCGGCTTTCAAACGGTTCATTACTAATTGAACGATATTTCCATGCTGTCCGGGCAGTGCTTTTCCATACACAATCTCTACACGTGCAATGGCATAATTACTACAAATATCGGCAACTTTTTCTTCTCCTTTCCATTTGGTAAATCCGTAATAGTTGACAGGAGCGGGGAGTATTTCTTCTGTATATAGCTGTCCGGTTCTTTCATTTATCTTTCCGTCAAATACGAAATCAGTGGATAAATGGATGAAACGGCTTTGGTATTCTTTGCAAAGGTGTGCCAGTTGTTCTACCGCGGTAACGTTTATGAGGTAAGCCTCTTCATGGTGTGTTTCACAATAATCGGGAACAGATAAAGCGGAACAGTTGATAACTACATCCGGACAAATTGCTTTGAACAACTCTTTTACGGACGCTTCATTCCGTATATCAACTTCAATGAAACGATACTTCTTTGTATTCTCTAAAGCTGGAAAGATATCCGAGTGCAGGGAACAGCCGGTCACATTATATTGTTTATGGGCAGATAAATCCTTCAGTAATTGGCGTCCGGTGAATCCGTTAGCACCGATGATTAATATATTTCTCATGATTTTTTATAAGATGTATAGAGCTGTTGTTCTTGAATATCTACAAATTAGAAAATATCTCTTTTAATAGATTTAATGAGTAGCTGCATACCATGCTGTTTTTTCTTTTGCGGAAGCGAGGTCATTAGTACTGGGATCGGAAATGGTGATACCGGAGAAAGTTTCTATTTTTACCTTTCCTCTACTCATAGAATAGAAATAATCTGTATTTCTTTTGAATGGAACAGTACGGTTAAGTTGTTCGTTGAATTGAGCCAGTAATTCCTGGTTGGAACATAACTTTGATACATAATCTCCGCAATCAAAGAATATAACAGGAGAATAGCCGTCTAATCTTTGCAGTGACCCGGTTAATGTCGTATCAAATGTATATTGGCTATTTATGTCCTTCATTATAGCTGCCAAATGATTCAATTCTGCGCAATCCGTGACAGCGATAGTGCCGCATGGCATCTCATAATTTGAATAAAAGTCATCGAATCCATTACAGATCTTTTCATAATTAATTTCTCCTATCAAATACTGTCCGATCTTTGCGTATGGCATACCGTACGCCATTATTTCACAGGTAGACGCTATCAGATGATTAGTCACATTTTTAAGATCATAAGCAACTTCTACTGTCGACATGTAACAATCATCAAAAAGTATATATTCCATTTTCAATCCGGCATTGGAGATACCTTGAGCAAGTGTGGTTATGTCGGTTTGATATTGGGGATATAATCCTCCGAAATAACGTGTCATAGGTACATTCTCATACTCCCAGTGCATTTTGTTGACACAAAGGTTACTGCGTGATTGGGCATTTGATACAGGTATCCATCCCATACCATGACAACCGATAATCATAGAGTAACGTTGGGCTGGTGTACATTCCCGAACATCATTAAGGATAGACGTAATTCCTTCGGCTGTTGTATATACGGGATCAGTATACTGCTTATAGGTCTTGCGCACGCTTTTACCGTTTTCATAAACGAGTTCAAAAAGAGTAGCTTCTGTAGCTTCGGTACACATAAATACTATGACACGTTCATTTTTTAGTATATTCTTTTCGATTACACTCTCCAAGTCACTGATATTCTGATAGAAGTTAGAAGTCAGATTGTTCGACCAAGGGAGATACATAAATATCGTTTGCTCATTATTTGCCCGTACAATAGGAGGAACAATTTCATTGGGATCAGTATCCGTAGGATTTTCTGTATCTTCTATATCCGGCGATTCAGGAATAATATCTTCTTTTTCACACGAAGCCATGCTAAAAGATAGAAATAGCACAAAGATGATTGGTTTTATAAGATGATAATATTTTTGCTTTGTCTTCATTTTGTTTCTTGAATTAAATTATCAGAGTTTCTGCAAAACTACTGAAAAAATAGTGATTTCTACAACTGATTGTAGGATTTCTGTGAGGTATAGACATAAAAAAAGGAGCAACGCCTTGCTCCAACCTTTGTTAACCTTAAATCTAATACTATGAAAAACACATTGCAAAGGTACGCACTTTTGTGAAATCTGCAAATAATCCAAGAAAAAAAGTATGTTTTATAACATTGATTAAGAGTTTTATTTCCCGATTCTATTTTTATTAAGGTTTTCTGCTGTTAACTAAATATTTTTTAGTTGGGCATTCTGAATTCATTTGGCGAACATCCTGTGATTTTCTTGAATAAGCGGCTGAAATACTGTGAATTAGAGAACCCTAGTTCTTGTGCAATCTGGCCGAGCGTTTTATCCGTATTTACCAACCATCCTTTGGCTATCTCGAAACGTTTGAACTGGATATACTCTTTGAACTCTTTTCCTATTTCATATTTCAGTAAATCATTAAAATATGCAGGCGATAAATGCAGGAGATTAGCACAATATTCATCGGATAACACATCAGTTGATAGGCTTACTTTCACATTGAAATGATTATCAAGCAGATGATTGAATTCTCTGAACACCTTTTTATTGACTTCGCTACGTGTGATAAACTGGCGTTCGTAGAAGCGGGTACAATAATCCAGCAAAAGTTCAATGTATTTTGAAATGATTTTTTTGCTGTGTCGGTCAATGCAGCGCTCAAGCTCTTGCCGAATCCTCTCCAGGAACTCCAGAATAATCTGTTTTTCGCGTAGAGAGAGATGCAGTGCTTCCTCCGGACAATAAGAGAAGAAAGTATAATTGTGTATATTGAGTCCGAGCGGAGTCCCGCAAATCAAGTCGGGGTGAAAGGCCAATATCCATCCCTTGGAAGGAAATTCCTTGTTGTTCTCCTTCATACTGATTGACTCTCCGGGAGTCAGGCAAACGAGAGTTCCGTCCGAGAAATCACAACATTGGTGCCCGTATGCATAGGCCTCACACTTACATTCACTCAACAGAATCGTATAGAATCCGAATTTAATGTCCGTATGAGGAGATAAGTCAGCCTTCGAAAGGTCGATGACACTGACTAGCGGATGCAGTGTCTTACTTCCCAAGCAACAATTACATTGATGCACGGTTCCTATTTTGAGTACTTTATCTCCCATGACGTTAACGATCTCTCCGGTGTATGTTCTTAGTTCTGCTGTTTATATTCATTCGGTGTATATCCGACATGTTTTTTAAATAGCCGGCTGAAGTGTTGAGGATACTGGAATCCCAGCTCATAAGCTATTTGGCTGACCGTTTGCGAACCCTCCAATATTCGTTCTTTGGCAAGTTCAATGATACGGCACTGAATATATTCCTGCGCAGTTTTACCAGTTTCTTTTTTTATCAGGTCGCCGAAGTAATTAGGAGAAAGGCATACCTTGTCTGCAAAATATTTCACGGAAGGCAACCCTTCGGTCAGTGCTACCTGCCCTTGGAAATATTCATCCAATAGATGTTCGAACCGCACGATAATGTCTTTGTTTACCTGATTGCGTGTGATAAACTGCCGTTCATAGAAACGCATACAATAATCGAGTAATAGTTCGATATTGCGGACAATAAGTTGTTTGCTATGCTTGTCGATAGCATGTTCCAATTCGATTTGTATTTTATGTATACAGTCCGTTACAATTTCTTTTTCCTGTTCGGATAGATGCAAGGCTTCATTAACTTCATAAGAAAAGAAGGAATAATTCTTGATATTCTGTCCCAGAGAAGTTCCCCGGATCAGGTCGGGATGAAACAAGACTCCGATCGATTTTGTACGTTGAGGAGTTTTCTTCCGGTTATCTATACCAATCACTTGACCTGGGGCCATACAGACGACCGTTCCTTCCTGATAGTCATAATAGTTACGCCCATATTTAAGGTCTCCGCAATTAATGTCTTTCAAAAACAGAGAGTAGAATCCGATATTCATATGATAGTATTCTACTGTTTTTGTCGCTTTTGAAAAGTCGATCACATTCACTAAAGGGTGCAAAGTTTCCAGTCCGAATAATTGGTCGTACTGATCAATAGTTTCAATTTTGGTAATTTCATCCATACGGCTTACAGTTTTATCATAGGCAAAGATAAAACTTTTAAGAATATCTTATCTATATCATATTTGCAAAACAGTAATATAGGTACAAGAATCAGTAATTTGTATACAACGTTGGTAGTCAAAGGCAGAATTAATATCTTTGTGGTAGATCTTAAAGCGTATCCTTGACGGAAAGCCTGTGATTATTCCCGGTGACGGAAGTTCGTTATGGACACTGACACATTCTAAGGACTTTGCCAAAGGATATGTCGGTTTAATGGCAAACCCTCATGCTATCGGGAATGCTTTCCATATCACAACCGACGAAAGTATGACTTGGAATCAGATTTATGAAACCATTGCCGATGCATTAGGAAAACCGCTGAATGCGTTACACGTAGCTTCGGATTTTCTTGCCGGACATGGAGAAACTTATGATTTCAGAGGGGAACTATTAGGTGACAAGGCTGCCACAGTCGTTTTTGATAATTCGAAGATCAAGAGACTTGTCCCGGATTTTATCTGTACTGTATCAATGGTGGACGGTCTGAGACAATCCGTGCATTATATGCTTACACATCCTGAGAGTCAAACGCCTGATCTGGAGTTTGATAAGTGGTGTGATAGGATAGCGGATGCAATGTACGCTGCGGATAAGGCTTTTAAATCAGGCAAATAGTAAACCTAGCCTTCATATACTTAGTAAGGACCGTTTCGCCCTTGCTGTACTTCAATCCGTATACCGAAATTACCGTTTGCGGATTTTAGTTCGAATGCTCCCCGGAAATTATTCTTTTCCCAAGGCATGGCACTTCGGTTGGGCACTCTCCAACCGTCTTTGTCATAATCTCCGTACGTATTAATCCTCATACCGTTTTTCAGCTTAAAAGATCCCATTTGCATGAACTGTGGAGAAGACGACAGCCCCCAGCCATACCCGTATCCGAAACCGGAAAAGGCAGAAGGAGAAAAAGCATCAGAGAATCCTTGTGAGTATGTGGCATCCGTATTCAGACGGAACAGTTGATTATAGTCTTTACTCATATTCGGCACATCCAGGCTGAATTTAGGAAGTTTGGGAGGAGCTACATTCATCAATCCCATATCCAATAAAAAGCCGCCAAACTCCTTAATATTAGCCGAGGGGGCACGACGAATACTATCGGAAGGGATTTCTGACTGTGCGGATGCAAAACCGACCGATAATATCAGCGAAAGAAATAAAATCAGTTTTTTCATCTTCGTAAAGGTTGATTTATGACAAAGATAGAAATTTTCATCCTGACTATTCGTTTCTGTTATATTTTCTTAGAGAAAAACTCTTTAAAAATAGGATGACAACATTTGTACATACGTTTAAGTAGCAATTAACGTGGATACTTCCCGTTTCAAGTAACAAAAGACATGACATTGAGCAAAGTTCGTATCTTTCCTCCCTCATTCATAAAAAGAAACGAGGGAGGAAAGACCTTTTAGCGTATGGAAGCCTTCCATACATTAGCATACTCTTCCAGTACACGCTTGATACTCTGCCCGATTTTTACATAATCAGCTTCGTTCAAGTTGGCAAGTGATACACGGACACTCCATTTCGGTCCGGCAAAGCCACCGCCGTTCAGCAATACGAGCGAAGTCTCATTTGCCAGGCGAAAGACCACATCCAACGGATTATATGTCTTTTGCAGATAAGCAACAAAATCATCCCCATAGAATTTTTTCGCCCATACCAGCATATCAATTTCCGAGTAATATCCGGCACGTAGAGGGTCTTCTACCAGTGTGAAACCCGTATTGTCCCATAATGCATGAAGGCGGCGGTGAATGATTTCCTGCATTCTGGTTTTGTAACGGTTTTCCTTATCCAGAATAGCAAAAAGCGAGAACAGGCTCATCTGCATCTGCTGTGGCAGCGAAAGACCTGCGGTATGATTCAATGCGATCTGGCGGCTGTCTGCCACCATGCGGTCAATAAACTTCAGCTTTTCCGGATGCAAATCGATACTGGAGTAACGTTTGTTCAAGATTGCTTTTTGCTCCTCCGACAGGCGGGCAATCATTTTGTCGTAGATGTTGTCTTCGTGTAGCGCGATTACGGCATTTCTCCAGCCTGTTGCACCGAAATATTTGGAGAAAGAATAAACGCAAAGAGTATTGTGAGGCAATTCCGCCATTAATGACCGGAAATGAGGTATAAATGTTCCATACACATCGTCCGTAATAATCATCAGGTTCGGATTATCATTTTTCACGATATTGACAATCCGTGCGGCAGTCTCCGGGCTAAGCGCATAACTGGGCGGATTGCTCGGATTCGTAATGAAGAGCGCTTTAATCTGCGGATTTTTCAGTTTGTCAATGTCTTCATCCTTATATTGCCATGTATGTAATCCGTCGGCTGTCATCTGATCGGCGGATATTTCAGTCACGTCAAATTGATAACGTCGTAGCTGCGGGATCTCTATATAAGGAGTGAAAACCGGAATCATCAGTGCAATAGAATCTCCCTGGTTCAACAGGAAATTCTCTTCCAGCGAATCGAACAGATAACACATGGCGGCTGTGCCTCCTTCGGTGGCGAACAAGTCGAATGTCCCTTTCGGCGGACGTCGGTCACACATCTCTTGTGCCAGATAATCCTGTACGATCTGTTCCGTAAAATACAGAATACGGTCGGGCACAGGATACTGGTCACCGATGACGGATTCCGCCCATTCATGTACCAGTGTGTCCGGGTCGGCAGCATGCTCCATTAGCATATAGTTGTAACCCTCTTTCAGCAGATTGGCACCGGGAGCCTTCTCATTATCTTTCAGGAACGCCTCAAAACGGGCAGCGATCCCTGCCTTTTGAGGGATACCGGCGATTCCTTCTTCCAGTGAAAACGCCCGGCGACATTCACAAAGTCCGAATTGTCCCAACAGGAAAAAAGCTTCACGTGGTTCGGTAGCAATCCAGTTCGGATTACCCCGTCCTGCATTCAGCATGGTATGTGCTATCTTCTTTACACTCTCATCCGCCATGTCAATAAGCTTGTTTTTCAGTTCGAACGGACTGATCGTTTCCATTTTCCTGGCATAACTTTTGGTAATAGCCGGGCTATTGTCTTTTTTTTCCATAATGAAATCTATATTAGTTAGAATAGTAAATAAGTTGTCAAAAGTATTGGTTTCACGTTTACATCAGCAATACGATAAATACTCCCCAGATAATCAGCAGTGTGTTGCCGACAGCATACGTTACGGTATATCCTAAAGCCGGGGTCTCACTCTCCACCGCATCCTGAACAGCTCCCAATGCAGCAGTGGTAGTACGTGCTCCCGCCGTACATCCTAATGTCAGTGCAGGGTGGAATTTGAACAGATATTTGCCCATTAGTAACCCGCTGAGAAGAGGAATGGCCGTAGCCAATGCCCCGATAATGAACAAGCTGAAACCGACCTCTTTAAATCCGGCTACAAAACTGGGACCTGCGGCAATGCCGACTACTGCAATAAACATGTTCAATCCCACATTATTCAATACCCAGAGTGAAGGTTCGGGAATACCTCCGAAAGTAGGATGTTTACTGCGCAGCCAACCGAATATCAGTCCTGCAATCAATGCACCTCCACTGGTGGAAAGACTGATAGGGACACCTCCCAGATGCATAGTCAACGCACCGACAAGGCCACCGACCAGAATACCGAGTCCGACAAAAATCATATCTGTCTGATTCGTCGGCCGATCAACATATCCCATTTGTTTAGCGGCAGTTTCCACCTCATGTTTCATTCCGGTAAGTTCCAGAATATCACCGGCGTCCACCACTGTCCGGGCAAGTACCGGGACATTGATACCCGCACGTTTGATACTACGGATACTAACCCCGTGCATAAATTTCTGTGCCCGGATTGTCGATACCTTTTCGCCGGCGAAAGTCCGGTGTGTCACCATAACCGGCAGAGTTTCCGCCGGAAAGTCCAGTAGTTGCGCATCGATCACTTCCGGGCCGATCCAGTCTTCTTCGCCAATCACAAATTCGCGTCGTCCGCTTAGTACGATTTCATCCTCCGGCTGAAGAAGCATATCCGGTTTGACCTCTTTTACAACTCCCCGTTGTCGGACTCGTTCTACAAATAACAGCTTCTCCTGTTCGGATAGATACTTTTCCAGTTCACTCACCTTTTTTCCTTTGCCAAACCATTTATTTGTGATCTTATACGCACGGAACACTACCGGACGAAGGGCAGGGGAGAATCCGGGTTCATCCATTTCTGAAGTCCCCATTTTAGATTCCAGTTCTTTACAATCAGCTTTTACTTTATCCAATCCGCCGAGAAGCTTCGGACCGAGAGAAGCCAGAATCCAGGCAGAACCAGCCGTACCGAAAATATAAGTGACGGCATAAGACACAGGAATAGCATTAATATATGTTGCCTTCTGTGCTTCGCTGATGCCCAACTGGTTGATCGTATCGCTTGCCACGCCGATAACGGCAGATATCGTTTGTGAGCCTGCCAGCAATCCGACAGCCTCTCCGATATGATATCCCATAATCTTGGCAAGTATCCATGGTGCTACCAGACTGACGATACACATCAATACGGCGAACCCCACCTGTGGCAGTCCGTCTTTTTTCAGTCCGCGAAAGAATTGCGGACCTACCTTGTAGCCAACGGCAAACAAAAAGAGTAGAAAAAATACGGCTTTTAACGGACCGTCTACTGTAATGTTCAATTGTCCTACCAATACTCCTACCAGAAGGACGCTGGTCACTGTACCTAAAGAGAATTTCCCTATTTTCAGTCTTCCCAGCCAGAATCCCGCGAAAAGTGTGAGGAAGATAGCAAGTTCAGGGTGTACCCTTAGTTGATTGATAATCCATTCCATAATTAAGTTGTTGTTTTAGGTTATGCCAATAACAACAGTTATTGTACGCAAAGAGTTTGTTGCTTCACGTAGATTTGTTACTTTTGCACTTTCAAAATAAAACTAATCATATCCTGTATGAAATCAGACATAGAAATTGCTCGCAGCATTGAATTGAAGAAGATAAAGCAAGTTGCCGAAAGTATCGGAATCCCTCGTGAAGAAGTAGAAAATTATGGTCGCTACATCGCAAAGATTCCCGAACAACTGATTGATGAGGAGAAGGTGAAGAAAAGTAACCTCATCCTGGTAACTGCCATTACAGCAACAAAAGCGGGTATCGGCAAAACCACTGTATCTATCGGTCTCGCTTTGGGACTCAATAAAATTGGAAAGAAAGCTATCGTTGCTTTACGTGAACCCTCTCTCGGACCCTGTTTCGGTATGAAAGGCGGTGCGGCCGGAGGAGGATATGCCCAAGTGCTCCCCATGGAAAAGATTAATCTTCATTTCACCGGAGACTTTCATGCTATCACTTCTGCGCATAACATGATTTCCGCTTTGCTTGATAATTATCTTTATCAGAATCAGGCGAAAGGTTTCGGACTGAAGGAAATCCTATGGCGCCGGGTACTCGATGTGAACGACCGTTCTTTGCGTAGTATTGTCGTAGGTCTGGGGCCAAAATCAAACGGTATCACTCAAGAATCCGGTTTTGATATTACTCCGGCGTCGGAGATTATGGCTATCCTTTGCCTTTCTAAAGATGTGGATGACTTGCGCCGCCGTATCGAAAATATCCTGTTAGGCTTTACATACGATGATAAACCTTTTACAGTCAAAGATTTGGGAGTGGCGGGAGCTATCACCGTACTGTTGAAAGACGCCATTCATCCCAACTTAGTGCAGACGACCGAAGGAACCGCTGCTTTCGTACATGGCGGTCCGTTCGCTAATATAGCTCACGGATGTAACTCTATTCTGGCAACCAAGCTGGCTATGTCATTCGGCGATTATGTGATTACGGAAGCCGGATTCGGTGCTGACCTCGGTGCGGAGAAGTTCTACAATATCAAATGCCGTAAGAGCGGACTCCAACCACGTCTGACTGTAATCGTGGCTACGGCACAGGGACTGAAAATGCATGGTGGTGTCAGTCTAGACCGCATTAAAGAACCGAATATGGAAGGATTGAAAGAAGGATTGCGCAATCTGGACAAGCATGTCCGTAATCTTCGTTCTTTCGGTCAAACAGTGATTGTAGCTTTCAATAAGTTTGCTACAGATACAGATGAAGAAATGGAACTGTTGCGCGAGCATTGCGAGCAGTTAGGCGTAGGTTTCGCTATCAACAATGCATTCACTGAAGGAGGAGAGGGCGCAGTAGATATGGCTCGCCTGGTGGTAGATACTATCGAAAATAACCCGTCCGGTTCTCTGCGTTATACTTACAAAGAAGAAGACAGCATACAGCAGAAGATTGAAAAGGTAGCTACCAATATTTATGGAGCAAGCGTTATCACATACAGCAGCATTGCCCGTAACCGCATCAAACTGATTGAGAAAATGGGAATTACCCATTATCCGGTTTGTATTGCAAAAACACAATATTCTTTCTCTGCCGATCCTAAGATTTATGGTGCAGTGAATAATTTCGAGTTCCATATCAAAGATATAGTCATTAATAACGGAGCTGAAATGATTGTTGCGATAGCCGGAGAAATTCTCCGCATGCCGGGACTTCCTAAAGAACCGCAGGCGTTGCACATTGATATTGTGGATGGAGAAATAGAAGGTTTGAGCTAAAAAAACAATCGGACCGCAGGAATCCCTGCTTCAATGAGTAAATCCCCGTCTTTCCTTATAAACCAATAGGGAAAGACGGGGATGCTTGTATATAGAGTCCGGTACACCTTTTTATATCTCTTCCGGCGTACCGTACGATTGAATTCGTTTTTGTTGAAGAGATATTCCATATCTTTTTTTTGTAATAAGAAAAACGAAATTCCTGACAGATAGTTCGGATAGCAAAGTTAATAAATACAAAAAGAGGTCTGTCCTTTTTGAAAAGAACAGACCTGATAAATTACAGTATCCGATAATCCGAATATCAGACCTAAAATAAAGTATGCCTCTTAATAAGCAAAAAGAGGATATTTCTTCATTGTCTCATTGACACGTGCACGAACTTGTGCGATAACCTCTTCATTGTCTACGTTGGATAACACAGTCTCAATCATTTCTGCGATTTCAAGCATCAGATCTTCCTTAGCACCACGAGTTGTAATAGCTGGAGTCCCCAGACGAATACCGGAAGTCTGGAAAGCCGAACGGCTGTCGAACGGAACCATATTCTTATTAACGGTAATATCAGCAGAAACCAATGCTTTCTCTGCCACTTTACCTGTCAAATCAGGGTATTTGCTACGCAAGTCAACCAGCATAGAGTGATTGTCAGTGCCACCGGAAACGATCGTAAAACCACGGTCAATCAATGCCTGTGCAAGTACGGCAGCATTCTTTTGTACTTGTTTTGCATATTCCTTGAATTCAGGTTGCAGGATTTCGCCGAAAGCCACAGCTTTGGCAGCAATCACGTGTTCCAGCGGTCCGCCTTGGATACCCGGGAAAACAGCTGAATCCAGCAGTTGAGACATCATTTTGATTTCACCCTTCGGAGTTTTCTTTCCCCAAGGATTAGGGAAATCTTTGCCCATCATGATGACACCACCACGAGGCCCGCGAAGTGTTTTATGTGTAGTAGAAGTGACGATATGTGCATATTTAACCGGGTTTTCCAGTACTCCGGCAGCAATCAGACCGGCAGGGTGAGCCATGTCGATCATCAGGATAGCGCCTACCTTGTCGGCAATTTCACGCATGCGCTTGTAGTCCCATTCACGTGAGTAAGCCGAACCACCACCGATAATCATTTTCGGTTTTTCGCGCAGAGCCACTTCTTCCATCTGGTCGTAGTCTACACGTCCGGTTTCTTTATTCAGGTTGTATTCGCAGGGATGATAGATGATTCCCGAAGTATTCACCAGCGAACCGTGTGACAGGTGACCGCCGTGTGCCAGGTTCAGACCCATGAATTTGTCTCCCGGATTCAGTACGGCCAGGAAAACGGCAGCATTGGCCTGTGCGCCTGAGTGCGGTTGTACGTTGGCCCATTCTGCACCGAAGATCTTCTTGATACGGTCGATGGCAATCTGTTCGCTCTGGTCTACTACCTCGCAGCCTCCGTAGTAACGCTTACCGGGGTATCCTTCCGCATACTTGTTGGTCAGGCAGGATCCCATTGCCTGCATCACTTCGTCACTTACAAAGTTCTCTGATGCAATCAGTTCAATGCCTTTCAGCTGGCGTTGATGTTCTTTTTCGATAATGTCGAAAATCAAATCGTCTCTTTTCATTTCTTATAAGATAAATTGATAAATCCGCATTTGTTTGCTATAGGTTCGCAAAAGTAGGCAAATAAATTAAGTTTCGCAAAGCAGGACCCCGTTTTTTCGGTTGCAGAGAATATTTTTCAGACTGCTGCGAAATCCCATCCCCTTTCAGAAGAACACCCCCAGCGAGAAGCTCATCACGTTGTCTTTGCGGTGGAAGTAGATGCCTTTGTCTGGCTCTACTGTTCCGGGCATTCCTTCAACGGGAGGAACGGTATATTCAATCTGCTTCGACATGTTGTGCAGTCCGACGTCGTACCGGAAGTCGAAGAAGATACGCGAGATGGTTACCGCCACACCCAGTGTGGCACAAAGGTTCAGCGGGCGCAAAGTTTCGTGTATGTCGGTCTGGTCAAAGTTCTCGAAAGTGATATCGCTCTGCTTCTGCAGCATGAAACGTATCTTGGGCCCTCCGAAAATGGCCAGGCTGTACGGCCCCTCCTTGATGATGTTGTAGCCGTATATCACCGGGACGTCCACACTGTGTATCGTCGATGCGATGGAGGCCTTTTCCGGGATGTCATTGGCATTGCTGCCTTCCGGCAACGGTTTGTCGAAACTGATGTCGCAGCTGTTCACCGTGTACGATACTTCCGGTTGCAGGAAATGCTTCCCGAAGTTGATGCGCATAAACAGCGACCCGAAGTAGCCTATCCGGTAATTGTTCTGTATCTCCTGGATGCTGACACCGTTCACGTTCAGGTGCGGCACCAGGAACAGGGAAGAAGTAAATCCGCCCTTCGCGCCAAAGTTCACCGTATGGTCGTGTTCGGGCTTTTCCTTTACCTCCTCCGTTTCCGGAGTTCCGGGCACAACCAGATCCTGTCCCCACATTCCTGCCGGGAACAGACATGCGCAGAGCAGCATACAGCAGTGCCAAAATCTTCGTTTCATTTTTTCTTCTTTTCTACCGACCAGCCGAATTTTCCTATCTTATCTCCCAGTTCATAGTATCCGCCATGCACATACACCAGCGGATTTGTCTCGGCCAGTTCCAGTTTTCCCGTTTCCGGGTTCAGGTGGTTTGTTTCCGCCCGTACGTTTACCACGTCTGCCACGAACATGTCGTGCGACCCCAGCGACACGATTTCTTTCACCCGGCATTCGATGCACAGCGGCGATTCTTCGATCAGGGGAGCCTTCACAACCGTACATTTTCCCGGTGTCAGGTGCATTTCCTCGAATTTGTTGTAATCCCTGCCCGAACGCACGCCACACCAGTCGGTAGCCCGTGCCATGTCCTTGGTGGTCAGGTTGATCACAAACTCCATGTTCCGCTTGATGATGTCGTACGAGTACCGTTCTGGCCGTACCGAAATGTAGCACATCGGCGGGTTCGAACAGATGGTCCCCGTCCATGCCACTGTCAGTATGTTGTATTCTTCGGGACAACTTCCGCAGCTCACCAGCACAGCCGGCAGCGGATAGATCATCGTCCCCGGTTTCCAGTCTTCTTTCATTTTATTTAATTGATAATTGATAATTGATAATTGATAATGGAGAATTGATAATTGATAATTAGTGGTTGAGGTTATTTTTTGTTGTTTTTACGATACTGATTAACGATTTGAGGAGTTCTTCACAATCATTGTTTATGGATAAGAACTCATTATCTTTCAAGTAATTGGTATCGTGTAGCAATGAAAGCCAATAAATTGTTTCGTTTGCTTCTTTCAAGGCGACATTCATCTTGTTCAGGAAGTCAGCTTTACTTTGTGCGTGAACAGCTTCTTTGATGAGCGCACCGATGGCTGTACCGCTTCTCAACAACTGACGGGCAATGTCGTATATCCTCTTGTTTTCATCCAAATACTTGTATAAATTGATGATACGGATGGAGAATTGATAACTCCTTTCTTCGACAACGTTGATTCTTTGTCTTCTATCGTCATTATTCATTATCAATTCTCCATTATCCATTAATTATATAATCTCAATTTCCTCTCTCTTCTGTTCCTTCTCGCAATAGTGGCATTTGATGACGCAATGCTCCTTGTCTATCACGTGGAAGCGGGTAGGCATCGGCTCGTTGTTGGTGATGCACTTCGGATTGGCACATTTCACGATGCCGTGCAGTTCGTCGGGCAGGCATACTTCCCGTTTCTCCACCACTTCGTAGTTGCGGATGATGTTCAGTTTCACGTTCGGAGCCACTACGGCGATACGGTTTATCTCGTCGTCGCAGAAGAATTTGTCGGCAATCTTGATAATGCCTTTCTTACCCAGTTTCTTGCTGTTCAGGTTGAATCCGATGGTAATGTTGTTGTTCATGTGTTCCAGTCCCAGCAGCGACACCACGGTAAACAGCTTCTCGGAAGGAATATGGTCGATTACAGTGCCGTTCTCCAAAGCGGCCACCTGCAGTTCTTTCTTATCGTTCATTTTTTTAATTGAAAATTGATAATTGAAAATTGATAATTGGGGGATTGGCAATGGAAATGATTCACTGATTTCCCATTATTCATGCTCCATTTTCACTTCCTCCAGCGTGATGCCCAGCACGTCGCACAGGATCGCTTCACGGGCATACAGTCCGTTCTGTGCCTGCTGGAAGTAATAAGCCTTCGGATTGTCGTCCACGTCGTAGGCAATTTCGTTCACGCGGGGCAGGGGATGCAGGATGCGCAGGTTCGGACGCGTATGTTCCAGCATCTTGTTGCGCAGGATGTATACGTTCTTCACCCGTTCGTACTCCATCAGATCCGTGAAACGCTCCCGCTGTACGCGTGTCATGTACAGGATGTCGGCATCTGCTATCGTCTCTTCCGTGAAGTCGGTATGTTCCACATATTTTATACCGTGTTCGCGGCAGTATATTTTGTATTCTTCCGGCATCTTCAGCTCCTCGGGTGCGATGAAGTGGAAAGTCGGGTTAAAGTGTCTCATGGCCATCAGCAGCGAGTGTACGGTACGTCCGTATTTCAGGTCACCCACCAGGAAGATGTTTAGGTTTTCCAGTGTTCCCTGCGTCTTGTAGATCGAGTACAGGTCGAGCATCGTCTGCGAAGGATGCTGGTTGGCACCGTCTCCCGCGTTCACGATGGGCACGTTGGTCACCTCGCTGGCATATCGGGCAGCTCCCTCCAGATAATGTCTCATCACGATGATGTCTGCATAGTTGCTCACCATCTTGATGGTATCCTTCAGTGTTTCACCTTTCGACGAACTGGTCGCTTTCGGGTCGCTGAATCCGATGACGCGTGCTCCCAGCCGGTTGGCAGCCGTCTCAAAGCTGAGCCGTGTACGTGTAGAAGGCTCGAAAAATAGGGTTGCTACGACTTTTCCGTCCAGCAGGTGTCGGTTCGGATGTTCTTCAAACTGTTTTGCCATCTCAAGCATGTAGAGAATTTTCTCTCTGCTGTGTTCGGCAATGGTCACTAAACTTCTGTTTTCCATATTGTTGAATACTTTTTTTGATAGGTCCCGTACGGGTAAGTTACTTTACGGGACTCCAATTCTTATTTTCCGAGAGTGTAAAGGTAGATAAAAAATGCGGTAGCTGAAAACAATCGGCTCCATTTTTTTGCGGCAAAAAACTACATATCGTCCATAGACAGCCCTTTGCAGGATATTTTATATCTTTGGATAAGATAGGATGCGGTTCGGCATAGCCAAATTGAAAACTTTAGTTTTCATTTGTCTCTGCGCTCACCTTTTTCTATCTTTGCTCCTTTCTTTTTATGCTTCCGAAACGCCCATTTCGGAAATAGCTGTTTCGCTATTGCAAAGATAAAGCGTTTTTCTATAAAAAACGAGGGTGTGTCAAACCTAAGTAATGGTATCTGACACACCCTCTAATAAATATGCAAAACTTTCATTACAATGCTTCAACTTCTTTTTCTGTAAGCCCTGTAATTTGAGCAATTGTTTTCGTCGGAATGCCTGCATGTTTCATGGCAGTGGCATTCCTTATGCGTTCCTTTTCTATGCCTTTCTCTATGCCTTTCTCTATGCCTTGTTCCATACCTTCCTTAAAACCTTTCTCTCTTCCTTCTCTTGTGGCACTACTGATGTGCATCTTCGCGGTGCTGATGATATCCCAAAATTTTTCATAACCAAGCAATTGTGCTTCTGAGAAAGCTGACTCTTCCAGTTGGCTGACAGCTTTGCATATTTCGGGGTTATTCATTAGTTCTTGCGGCACTTCACGTGTTTTCTCGTTAATTTCCGTCAAATAGCGCAACCAGAGAACCTGCATCTTCTTATCGCTATAACTGTGGGGTGTAAACTTAGGGAGTTCAATGAAGATGAAGCGCAACCCTTCAATCACCTCTTTGGTTTCGGCCGATTCTACAATTTGAAAATCATGATAAAATTCTTCACTTTCCGAAAAAGTGTCATTCACCAGATTAAGCGAATACACAGGCTGTAATATTTCGTAATCACCTCCCTTGTCCAACTGGCTGACGTAAGCTTTAGAAGCATTGAACAGTACGCGTTGCTTGTAAGCCGAAGTCCACATCATTTGCATTTCTACGATGAACTGACGGCCCATGTGATCACGGCAACGTACGTCAACAATACTATCTTTGCGAAGCGGGTTCAAAGGTACCAGCTCAGGATTAAGGTATTCTACCCAGGTGATTTCCTCGTCGGCATCTTTAAATGGTAACAGTGCATTCAGGAAGCTGATTACTAAGTCGGGGTGTTCGCCGAACACTTTCTTGAAAGTGAGGTCGGCTTTCGGATTGAGGTATTTCATAATTGACAGTATATGTTTTCTACATGCGAAGATACCACTAATTATCTCAATAACAATAGGCAGGGCATTTTTTTATCACTCAAGTTTCGATCTTACCGAACTGCATAGGCGATGATGTCGTAAGCTCAGGTTGCAGTTGACAAGCAACAAGTTGACGGGTTAACAAGGCGTTTGTAGCGAGCCGTTTCAAGCAGCACTTTGTTAAACAGGGAGTTCCAGCCTAGTAGACTAGTAGACTTGTTAACTGAAGCCTTGTCAACTAATAAGTTGAGTACTTGCGAATTGAAAATCAACGAAGTTAAACTTAAGTAAATTCGGTTGTTTGTGGCAAAATGACACACTTGCAATTCTGATAACGCCATACCGTTTTCCTGTTTCTGTCAATTCGTGTCATCCTTCCTGAAAATCAGTGCCTTCTGTGTTACTCAGTGTTCTCTGTGGCGAATATTACTCTTCTTCCTTGCCCTTGTTAAAAAAAAAATCGAATTTACCTCCTGTTTTAGTTGCTCGTTAATAAAATTATATGCATCTTTGCAACCCGTAAGACGGGCTTCGGTAGTTCATATTGGTTCATTCCGGATGCAGTCGGGCAGTAGAAGGAAAATAATTCTTTTTCTTGCCGGTTCATGCAGTATTTGAGCTCCCGTTGCGTTCTCTTACTGATAGATATTTGTAAATTGGGAAAGGTATAAAAACTGAAGATTCCATCCGTGCTGTTTGTCCCGGTTGTGAAAGGACAGAAAGACTTGAAATTTTCAGTAATGTACGGATTTTAAATAGTAAGCTATTGTATTTCAGCTTGTTATAACACATGCTGATATGGCCGAGATTTACTATGAATGAAGTAAACGCTGGTACGGTCGATGCCGGAATGCTGGAGGGAGTCCGCAACGGTCATCAGGTTCGCTGGTACGTGCTTTCCTTGCCGTCCTGTCATCGGGGACCTGCGCAAGGGTTGCAGACCGAGCTGAATCGCCGTATTCGCGAAGGTGGTACTTTGTTCGACTTTTTTGCTCCTTCCTATGTTGAAGTGAAAAAGTCCGGAGGCAAGCTGGTCAACACCGAGCGTCCCCTGCTGTACAATTATGTGTTTGTACATGCTTCCGAAGTCGAAATATTTCGCCTGAAACGTCAATTTCCCCTGTACAACTTCCTGCCCCGTGTTCGCGACCGCGAGGGAAGTCATTATCCCTATCTGTCCGATGCCGCCATGGCCAATCTGAAATGGGTGGCACGCTCCTATAGCGATGTGCTCCCCCTTTACGTTCCTCAGGCCGGGCAGTTGCGTAAGGGCGACCGCGTTCGCATCACCGAAGGACGTTTTCAGGGAGTAGAAGCCGAAGTCGTTATCCAGCCGGGCTCCGGACGTAAAGAGATTGTGGTCTGTGTCGACCAATGGATGTGGGTACCCCTGCTGCACGTGCAACCGGGCCAGTACGAAGTCATCGCGCTGAACACCGTCGGTAAGCACGTCTATACCCGCCTCGACAACGACCGCCTTTTTACAGGTCTGCACGATGCCGTGTGTCGCTATCATACTCCCGCCGGAGTGACCGATGCCGACCGTGCCCTGGCCGACGACGTGTTGCGTCAGTATGCCGAATTGCAGATGGATACTGACATACTGCGCAGCAAGCTCTACTGTTTGTTGTTGTGTGCACGCACCGTTTTGGGGCAACGCGACGAGTGCCGCCAGCTGTTGGCTGCTGTTTCATCCTTTCTGCCTTTGGTCAGGGCCGAGCAGTCGCAGGCACTGTTGCTTGTCACCCTTTACGGTTGCACCGACAGCAGCATCTATTACGACCGTGCCCATGCGCTGATTGACCCTTGGCGACACGAGCCGCAGCTCAAGAAGAGCAAACAACGCCTTCTTCGTTTTCTCGACGATTACGACCGGGTGCTGGGACATCAGACTTGAAGCGATGAAGAGGATATGGACAGAAATTGATTAAGAGTTTTTAGAAAATTAGATTGTTTTGTGTATTGAAAATAAATAGAGACTATGATAGACATTGATCTTGAACACATCGAGAAAGATGACCATTATATTTCTGATGGAATGAATGGATTGGAACGCAATGTGAAACGCATTGCGGATTGTTTGGTAGCTTTGGTTGCTCTGATTGTTTTCTCACCTCTTTTCCTGATCTGTTATATAGCAGTCAAGAGGGAAGACGGCGGTCCCGCCATTTTCAAGCAGGAACGAATCGGGCGTTTTGGTCGTCCTTTCTATATATATAAGTTCCGTAGCATGAAGGTGGATGCCGAAAAGAATGGCCCCGCGCTTTATGCCGGCGAACAGGATGACCGTATGACGAAGGTAGGCAAATTCCTCCGCGATCACCACCTCGATGAACTTCCCCAGCTTTGGAATGTTTTCTGCGGCCAGATGGCTTTCATAGGTCCGCGTCCTGAACGTGAGTTTTATATCAAGCAGATTATGGAGCGCGATCCCCGTTACCGTTATCTGTTCCAGATTCGTCCGGGGGTTACTTCCTATGCAACGTTGTACAATGGCTATACCGATACCATCGATAAGATGCTTCGTCGCCTCCGTTACGACCTTTTTTATTTAGAACACCGTTCTTGGTGGTTCGACTTTAAAATTTTGGCCAAGACATTCATTTACATCGTTTTTGGAAAGAAATTCTAATTGAAGTTTCCGGTTTTTATATACTACAGTGAAAGTGTGTTTTAGGCACGGATTACGCGGAAAAACGCAGAGATAGAAGAATAATCATCCGCGAAATTCCGTGTAATCCGTGCCTAAAAACAACAAGATACAAGATATCAGTTACTTTTAGTTCTGACACACCCTCTAAAGCTTTTGGAAATAGTCGACTTTAACCTTCGACTCTCAACCCTCAACCATAAACCCTCATCCCTAAACCCTCATCCCTCAACCCTAAACCCACCTTCACCTGTATTCAGCAACGGCATCGAAGCATGGGCAAGCTTTCATAGGGTTCAAATCTCGGTGTCCTACGACTAAAGCATTCGGAAACAGTTTTTTCAGTTCACGTATCAGCGCCAGCAGGCTGGCCTTCTGCTCCAGCGTACGGGTGTCACAAGGTTGCCGGTTGCGGTCCAGTCCGCCTTCGTAGCAGATGCCGACACTGTGCCGGTTGTGATGCTGGCAGTGAGCCCCGATTTGCTCGATCGGTCTGCCCCGGTGAATCTCTCCGCCGCGGGTGATGTAGAAGTGATACCCGATGTCGCGGAAGCCCCGGTGTCGGATGTGATCTCGGCGACATTGCTCAAAATCAAAGCTCTGCCCCTCGGGGGTGGCAGAGCAATGAACGATAATTAGCGTAACAGTTCTCATCGCCCCATGCACGATGTGATGCCAAACACTCCGGCCAGGGCGGTTGCCACAGCCACAATGGCCTTAAGCACAATGCCCCAGACCGACGACTTTTTCGAATTGGAATTGCTCATGATAATGATGAATGATTAATGGTTAATGATTTAAGTTTTGCAAGTTTATTAATCGGTTGTAGTTGAGGAGTTAAGAAGTTAAGGAGTTAAGCCAATACCTTTGTGAAAAGGATACAGGCCATACACTTAATCTATTGGCTTTAACTCCTAGCCCACCTTGGCGGGCGATAACTCCTTCTAACTTCTTTAACTTCTTCAAGTTTGGCTTCGCCGATTTTCAATTCGGTAAATCCGAAACTTGAGTAAAATAAGTCAGCCACCCGTAGCAGTTTATCCTAACGGATCTTCGCCACCGCCTCCCTCATCCGGATCGGTCACGGTGCTTCCTCCGCCACCTCCGGAGGTTCCGCCACCTTCAATGGAGTAGGGAGTCAGTTCGCGCAGTGTAGCTTCCAGGTTGATGCGGGCATTGCTCAGTTCGCCGGTAGCGCGGGCACGCAGCTTCAGGCCCTTCACGTGGTCCGCCACCTTGAATTCTTGAGCCGAGGCGGCACCGTGGTCGCTGACGATGCCCACCGAGAAGATGGCAAGGTCGTCCAGTTTCACGTTTTTGCCGTCCAGAATCAGCTCCTTGATGCAAGTCACCATGTCGGCCAGTACCCCCTTGATCACACCGGGCGAGAATGGCGTGTTGTGCTTCGACATGTGTTTCGACAAGGCTTCAATGTCCAGCGTTTCGCTGATCACCGGGCGTGCGTACCACAATCCATTGCAAGGATGGTTCTCGCCCACGATTTGGATTTTTTTGTAGGTAATCATAGATAATTGAAAAATTAAAAGTTAATAAATAAGAGTTCCCTTGTGGTGAACATTACAAAGATACATCACCGCGATTGCTGAAAATCCGTAAATATCGGTTACAGTTGATTGTGGTTGATTATAGTTGATTAAAGTAAGGCACATGTATGGTATTCTCACTGATTTTCAGTATCTTTACGGACGAAAGATAGAAAAACCGAAAAGACTATGGAGAACTTTACCATCCGTTCATACGGCCGCACCGAATTGGCCCAATGCTATTTCCCCGATCTCAATCCGCAGGTAGCCCACCGCAAGCTGCAGGGCTGGATCAACTATTATCCCAACCTGCGCGAACGTCTCAATGCTGCCGGCATGCACCCTCGCAGCCGCGTCTATATGCCCGTTCACGTCCGCATGATCGTGGAGGCGATAGGGGAACCGTAAGGTTGAGGGTTTAAGGTTGAGAGTTTAGGGTTGAGGGTTTAGGGTTGAGGGTTTATGGTTTAAAGTTTAGAGTTGAGGGTTTAAGGTTGAGAGATGCCGACCCTCGTAGAGACGCAAAATGTTACGTCTGCGTCCCCCACGCACCAATAATCTGATCCGTGTAACCCATCGCGAAACAGTGCAGTAGATAATTGAGCACTCCAAAAGCAGAGATACATATCACTCTTATTGCTATAGATGAAAAAATAAAAGGGATAAATAAATTAACAGATTCAACTTTGACTTCGACGATTTTTAATTCTCAAGTGCTCAACTTATTAGTTGACAAGGATTCAGTCAACAAGTTTGCAAGGCCTGAATGCGCTGTTTGATAAAGTGTCGTTTAAAGTAGCTCGGTACAAAGACCTTGTCAACTCGTCAACTTGTTACTCGCCAACTGCAACTTGAGCTTGCGAATTGAAAATCAACGAGGTTAAACTTAAATAAATGATATGACCCAACGAAATATTGAAGACAGAATGATTTTTGCTGCATCCTGTATTGAAAGTGTAGCAAGAAAATGGAATCTTCCTCCGAATGAAGTTTACAGGAGAATGAAGCGTGTAAATTTAATAGAAGGATACATATTGAAGCATTATGACGTAATACATACCGAAAGCCGAGAGAATATTACAGAAGATATTGCCGATTGTCTGTTGCAATGGGAGAAGGTTAAGAAGGAGGAACAAGTATGAAAGTCTACCACGGAAGTACGGCGATAGTGAAGCTCTAAAGCGATTAACTTTTATCGCTCCTAATAATCAGATTTGTTTGCTAAATCAACATCTGATTGACCATTGTTTGAAGTTTCTAAAGTACACCATAATATAGCTCAACTTATTAGTTGACAAGGCTTCTGTCAACAAGTTTACAAGGTCCTGAATGCCCTGTTTGATAAAGTGTCGTTTAAAGCAGTTCGGTACAAATCCCTTGTCAACTCGTCAACTTGTTACTCGTCAACTGCAATTTGAGCTTGCGAATTGAAAAATCAACGAAGCTAAACTATAACCTATATGTTAAGTGATATTTTAATGTGGAATAAAGTCGGGCGTGTAGTGACACTTATTGCCAAGCGACTGAACATTTCTCCAGAACGTGCATTAGATTTGTTCTATAGTTCGGAAACAAGTCTCCGATTGCACAATGCTGATGATTATCTTTATATGATGGGTGATTTATATATTGTTGATGAATTGGTGTCAGAATTACGTGCCAGTGAATCTCATTCATGATAATGGTCGTTGAGGGTTTAGGGTTTAAAGTTTAGGGTTTAAGGTTGAGAGATGTCGCCCCGTAGAGACGCAAAATTTTGCGTTTGCGTCCCCCACGCACCAATAATTTGGATCCGTGAATAATCCGTAGTGAAATACCCTTGTGTCTTCCGTGGTGATAAAAAGATAAAGCCGAGGGAACCCCTTGTTTATTAGTGAAAAAAATGTTTCTTTTGCATCATGCGATTACAAAGTAACCTGTATAAACACATTTACGTATAATATTATGGTCATTTCGTACATAAAACTACATAATTGGAAAAATTTTCAGAATTGTTCTGTTGCATTGGCGGAACGCTGTTTCATTGTTGGAGCAAATGCGACGGGCAAATCTAATTTTTTGGATGCACTTCGTTTTTTGCGGGATATTGTTAAAAAAGGAGGAGGATTACAAACTGCAGTAGAAAGCAGGGGTGGCATTACAAAAATAAGATGTTTGGCTGCACGGGTTCGGACAGATGTGGAAATAGAAGTTACACTGCGCGAGAAGTCGGATGCCCCTGATAAGTGGAAATATACATTGAATTTCAAACATACGGGAGGCGGAATTCGGAAGAATGAGGTTACAGTCAACAGAGAGAGTGTGTGGCTGCTGACAGAGAACCGATGTTTGTTGGACAGAACAGAAAATTCGGAGAATGAAACAGATGATACGCTGAAATATACGCATCTGGAGCAAGCGGTAACCAGTCAGCAATTCCTGGAACTGAGGAATGCATTGGCAGACATTGAATATTTAAATATCGTTCCGCAAATGGTAAGGGAGTCGAGTTTGGCACCGGAGACAAAAGAAGATTATTATGGCAGGAATTTTTTGTCGGAACTGAGCAAGCTGAACGAAGCTACACGCAACAGTTATCTAAGAAAGGTGAACGAAGTGTTGAAATGTGCTGTTCCACAATTAGATAACCTGAGTTTTGTAAAAGATGAAAATGGGTTTTACCATTTGGAAGCCAAGTATTTACATTGGAGAGCTCAAGGAAGTAAGCAGACTGAAGCACAGTTCTCGGATGGTACATTGCGATTGATAGGACTTCTGTTCTCCATATTGGCAGGTAAGGGAATCGCTTTATTGGAGGAACCCGAAATCAATCTGCACCCCGGTGTGGTGGCTCAGTTGCCGGAATTCATAGCACGGATGCAGCGGCATAGGCCGAGACAGATAATTGTTACTACTCACAGTTATGATATTTTGTCCAATGAAGGCATTGATGAAACAGAAGTGGTTCTGCTGTTGAACAGCGATGAAGGAACATTGGCGAAAACGGTTGATGGGATAGACGAAGTCAAGGAAGTTCTGGATGCCGGATTGTCTATGGCCGATGCTGTGTTGCCTGTAACAAGGCCGGACAATTTACAAAATATTGGCAATGTTAGTTTGGACTGAATATGAGGGAAATATATCTGGTTGGTGAGGATGAAGTAACAAAGGCCATCATCCGGAAAATAATGGCTGTATATACTCCCGAATTGACAGTGAAAGGGGAACTTCCGGCCCGAGGGAGCGAAATTAAAAATAAAATTGCTAATTTCAATCGTCTGGCAGCGCATACGCCTGTTGTTTTGCTGACCGATTTGGATACGGAAGATTGTGCACCTGTAGCAAAGAGCAATCTGTTGAAGGGAATTGTACAAAATGAAAATTTCATAGTGAATGTGGCGGTCGATGAAGCCGAAGCCTGGCTTTTGGCAGATCAGGATTGCTTTTCCAACTTCTTGGGAGTCGATAAAGAACGTATGCCGACATCGGCCCTGCAAAAGCAGGGAGGAAGTGTAAAACGGAGAGAAATGCAGTTACCCTTGAAAGCTTCCTATTATCTGACGCACAACCTGGCATTACAGTCGTCCAAGGATGAAATAAAAGCACAGATTGGTTCGCAGGGCAGGCGGTGCAAAGGAAAAGAATATAATACGGCTTTAGTTCCTTTCATAGAAAATGAATGGGATGTAGAGAAAGCACGAGTTAATTCAGACAGCTTGGATAGGATGATCCGACGCTTGATCCGATTGAATGAAAAATAGTTGTCCGTGTAATCCCTTCCCCAAAGACCCACTTTAGCCCTCCTAAACAGCCACTTTAGCTCTGTAAAGAGGGACTTTAGTAAGCGAAAGTGTAAGGTTTAGGGTTTAGTGTTTAAGGTTTAGGGTTTATAGTTAAGGGCGGTTGGAATTAAAAATTATAAGTTAAAAATTAATAGTTTAGGGTTTAGGGTTGAGCGTTTAGAGTAGCCTATCTATCGGCTTAACTCCTTAACTTCTTAACTCCTTAACTTCTTAACTCCTTAACTTCTTAACTCCTTTAACTTCTTAACTCCTCTCCCTCTTTCTCCCTCTGAGGAAAGTTAGAATAATAAGGGGACAGGATGTCAAGGAGGAAGTGATTTTTTTGTTTATTCCCATAGAAATCGTTACATTTGCATCATGAGGTTGAACAGCAATGAAATAAAAACTATCCTTCAGGCGAAAATTCATTATCCATTTTCAATTATCAATTATCAATTATTTTAGGTATCGGCTTAACTCCTTAACCCTTCCCCCCTCTCTTTTGGAGAGGGGATGGGGGTGAGGCCCTCCCTATTACAAATACCTCCCCAACGCCTGCTGGTTCCTGTAGATCTCGTCGCCGGACAGCTCTATCACCAGATAGCCCCGTTTCCCTCCGACACGTACGCTTTTGAAGCCTTCCTGCTTCATTACCATGCCGATTTTTACGGGATTCAGCTTATGCCGCAAGCCGGCATTGATGCGGGCCAGGATCTGGGCGTTGGTCACGAAGATGCACTCTTCTCCTTCCAGGGGGCGGCGGTAGTGCGTCAGTATCAGTTCCTGTTCCAGACAGGGCACTTCAAACAGCTTGTTATGTTGATTCAGCGTCACCATCTCTTCCGTACTCAGCCAGTACTGGAAATCGCCGGTAGCCAGTGCGAAAGCCTGGGCATACACACCCTCGTAATCCACCGGATGGTCAAACGGGCTGTCGATGCTCTCTACTTCGAAAGGCATCCAGCGACGGTTTCCACTCAGGTCGGTCAGGAAGTGCGGGTTGTTGCTGGTGCCGCAGAAACTGGCAATGTGCGGTCGCACCTCCTTGAAGTGAGCGTATGCCGCCCGTTCGTTCACGTGGCGCATGGTGGTAAGCGCCTTCAGCTGGTTCAGTTCCTTGTTTTCCATCTCATCCAGCTCCTCCAGGCACACCATGGCAAACTCTGCCAGGGTCAGCATGTCGTCCTTCGAGATATTCCGGCTGTTGCTTTTCAGGTAGAAGTAACGCCGCAGCTCGGGCGGAAGCAGGTTGTTCAGCCAGGTAGTCTTGTAAATGCCCTGCCGGCCGATGAGCACCAGAATTTCGTGGTTCACCACCTCCTCGTTCAGCAAGGAAGCGATCATCGCCACCAGCCATTTTTTGAAGAGAGTGGCAAACAACTGCTGATCGTCTTTCACATGCACCTGTGCGGCCAGCTTCCCGATGTAGTCCGTATGGCCGTCCCAGGCAGGCAGCTGACTCATGTAGTGCAGGAAAGGATTGAACAGCTCCACAAACTCCGACTGGAGCACAGACCGCAGGTCGGCGATGCGTACCGCCTTCTTCTCCTTGCACATGCGGCACCACAAGGTGTTCACATCGCGGTCCGTCAGGTCGGCAAACACCAGGTTTTCAGCAGGAGCGAACTCACATTTTCCGGTCACGGTGTTTTTACGGAACTTCCCCTGACTGGCCAGAAACTCCTCGATGTCTTTCACCGAGGCATAGTCGCGGTCGCTTTCACCTCCTTCCTTCTTCTTCGAAGGCAGACGTCGTGTTCCAAACTCGTCCGTCTGGCGGTAACACGAGTGAAAGATGCCCTCCACATCGCCGTCGTAGTCGGCGAAACGTTCCGTGGCCCACTGTGTGGCCATTGTCCGGTCCACGCCGTAAGCATTCAGCAGGTAGCCCATCCGCATGATGTACTCGTTGTGATGATGTTCCACGTAAGCGATGCCCTCTTCCGCCAGCTGTTTCTCGGCAGCTTTCACCGCCCGTTTCAGCCGGTTGTTTCCCGCCGTCAGCTTCGCCGAAGCCGTTTGCCGCACTTTCTGTATGCCGAAGGGGATTGCTTCCGGATTGAAGAACACCTCCGGGTCGTGAGCCAGTCCGCTCAGCCGGGTAAGATTCCGGCATTTGGCGTCGGCCTCCAGCCCAGTCAGTTCGTGATAGTGGCGGTTCATCGTCTCAAAAGCCAGGGTGTGCAGTTCCTCGTCCGATCTTGTAGCACAAGGCTCCTTCCTTTCGTAGCGACTGATGACACGTATGCCCGTGCCGCTCATGGTGGTGTACGCCATCAGGGTATGCCCGTCCTGCCGGATCAGTTGCAGGCATTCGGCCATCCGCTCTTCGGGCACATGGTCAAAGTCGGCCAGACACAGCAAGGTATATCCGGCGATGTGTTCTTTCCGTTTTCCGCCTTCGAAGCGCACAGCTACAGCGAAACACGGGCAGGCAGCCTTCTCGCGTGCGGCGGCAGTATTCATGTGTTGCTGCCGGTAGTAGCGATGGCGTTCGGTGTGTTCCGCCGTGCTGGCGTCGTTACGGATCATTTCCACGATGGTTTCCAGGGTTGTCTCTGTCGGCTGAGTGCCGGAGTAGCCGTTAAACAGGCTGATGATCATGTTTTTCATAATCATTGTTGATTCTTGGTTAAACAAAATAATACGAAAGCCGTGTCCCGATAGTTCTTCGCACACTTCCGTTGGCGCAAAGGAGCACAAAGTTTTTGGAACTGCCAAACGCCCCAGTACTTACATGTCGGTACTGTAGGAGCATAAAAATAACAGATTTTAAACACTTTTTAGATATTGCTGTTACGCACTCGCCTAAAAATAATTATTCACTCTAAAAAAATCAAGTATGAAGAAAGAGCAATCTTTCAATCCCAATCTGGGTGATTATATAACACAGTTACAAAGTGTTATCAAAGTAGATGGTCGTTTGCTGCGTGATGAAGACATAGTAGCTAGGGCTCAAATGTCGAAGTCTACCTATCAGCAGATAAAAAAGGGGTAAATTCGAAACTTTACGGATACTATGCCGTCCTTCGTATCTACCTGGAAGCTTGTCGCACAAGCAAGGTTCTCCCTTTGGAGCAGTTCCTCATCGAGTTGTTGCGCAGTCTGGAAGCTGATTACCAGGCACGTTTCAACAAGTGATGCCCATTTCGGTAGAGTGCGCTGGCGCCATAGATGTCCTGGCGCACTCTCAACCTCAGCTTGACAGCTTGGTATCCCGAAAAACCAACTTTTTCTTCGCGCGCGTGTAGGTGAAGTTTAACATAAGTGTGAAGGAAAGTTAAGCTTCACCTGCACGCGCGTGAGGAAATGTTAGAATAATAAGGGGGCAGGGTGTCAAGGTGCCCCTCTTCCGATTAACAAAAAATGTGACAAGATGTAGGATTATTAGCATAAATATGGCTGAGTAATAATTATTTTGCGTACTTTTGTCATGCCAAATCTTAAAATGATACAGAATTTATGATAAATCTTGAGCAGTTTATTGCAGACCATGTGATAAACAGGCAGCAAAGCATGTTTGCCGAGGATATAGAAGCTAACAAAGAAACCCTTCGGGCAGAGATAGAAAACAGAAGTGTGTGTGTAGTAGGAGGAGCTGGGTCCATTGGCTCTTCCTTCATCAAGGCAGTTTTGCCTTTCCGTCCTTCCAAACTGGTCGTTATTGATCTGAATGAAAACGGACTGGCTGAATTAACCCGTGATCTTCGTTCTACCTATGGCATGTATATTCCGGAAGAATATCGTACATATACGCTCAACTTTGCTGATCCCATTTTCGAACGTATATTCATGGAAGAGAAAGGGTTTGATATTTTTGCTAATTTCTCGGCTCACAAGCATGTACGTAGCGAAAAGGATAAATATTCTGTTCAAGCGCTGATCGAAAACAACGATATTAAGGCCAAACGTCTGTTGGATTTACTGGCTGTTTATCCACCTAAGCATTTCTTTTGCGTTTCTACTGACAAGGCAGCCAATCCTGTTAACATCATGGGAGCCAGCAAGCGCATCATGGAAGACATGATTATGGCCTATACTTCTAAATTTAAGGTTACTACAGCCCGTTTTGCCAATGTCGCTTTTTCCAACGGTTCCTTGCCCGATGGTTGGGTTCATCGTGTCATGCACAAGCAGCCTCTTGCAGCCCCCAATGATGTGAAGCGTTATTTTGTTTCTCCTGAAGAAAGTGGTCAGATTTGTATGTTGGCATGTATTTTGGGTAAAAACGGAGAAATATTCTTTCCGAAACTGGGTGAAAGACAAATGCTGACTTTTTCAGCCATTTGCGATGAATATGTAAAAAGTTTAGGTTGTTTCAAAAAACAATTTGCGACTGACGAAGAAGCCAAGAAGTTTGCTTATGAAATGCCGTTCGGAAGTAAAGATTATCCGGTAGTTTATTTCGGGAGCGACACTACCGGTGAAAAGGCCTATGAAGAATTTTATGTTCCCGGTGAAAAGCTGGATATGAACCGCTTTAAAAGTCTGGGAGTAATCGAAGAAGTGAAGAAACGTCCGATGGAAGAAATCGACCGTTTTTTTGTGGAAATGGAAGATATTTTTGCTCAGCCTTCTTTTACCAAAGAGGACGTTGTTTGTGCCATTAAGCGGTTCATTCCTAATTTTGAGCACGAGGAGAAAGGAAAAAATTTGGATCAAAAAATGTAATTAAAATCATGTATAGTCAAGTAACCGATTTTATTCATCAATTATTCGAAAGTGAGGAAACTGTACCTTTACACGCCCCACTTTTCATAGGTAATGAGAAAAAATATTTAGAGGAGTGTATTGACACTACATTTGTATCAAGTGTTGGTAAGTTTGTAGATCGTTTCGAAGAAAAAATCGCGTCTTATACCGGATCTAAGAAAGCGGTTGTATGTGTGAGTGGCACTAACGCTCTCCACATGGCAATGATGCTGGTTGGAGTTGAACGCGATGATGAGGTTTTGACTCAGGCTTTAACCTTTATTGCTACTTGCAATGCTATTAGTTATATTGGAGCACATCCTGTGTTTATTGATGTAGACATGGAAACTTTAGGTCTTTCTCCTAAAGCTGTACAAACATGGTTGGAACAGAATGCAGAACTGAGAAATGGAGTATGTTACAATAAAAAGACAGGACGTCGGGTAAAAGCTTGTGTTCCTATGCATACATTTGGACACCCGGTAAAAATAGATGAGTTGGTAACAATTTGTAATGAATGGCATATTGAACTGGTAGAAGATGCAGCTGAAAGTATTGGTAGCCTATACAAAGGGCAGCATACCGGAACTTTTGGAAAAGTTGGCGCAATAAGCTTTAACGGGAACAAGACTATTACAACAGGTGGTGGCGGCATGTTGCTGTTTCAGGATGAGGAGTTAGGAAAACTGGCAAAACATCTTACTACACAGGCTAAAGTTCCCCATAGGTGGGCTTTTGTTCATGACCATATCGGTTATAACTATCGTATGCCGAATATTAATGCTGCTTTAGGTTGTGCTCAGTTAGAGAATTTGGACCGTTATGTTGAAAATAAACGTGAAACGGCTCAGATTTATGCTGATTTTTTCAAAAACATCTCTGATATAACTTTCTTCACAGAACCAGAAAACTGCCGTTCTAATTATTGGTTAAATGTTGTAATGCTGAAAGACAAGGCTGCTCAACAGGAATTTTTGGAATATACTAATAATCACGGGATAATGACTCGCCCGGTTTGGGAACTGATGAATCGTTTAGAGATGTTTAAACATTGCGAAACGGACGGTTTAAAGAATACAGAGTGGTTGGCTGATAGAATTGTAAATATACCAAGTAGCGTACGATTAAAAGCATGAAACCTTTAATACTTATTGGTGGTGGCGGTCATTGTCAATCAGTCATAGAAGTTGCTGAAAGTACAGGCCGTGCAGTTCAAGGCATATTGGACATTCCGGAAGAAGTCGGTAAGGATGTTCTCGGATATCCTATTATAGGAACTGATGATCAGATTGTTAATTATATTGACACTTGTGAGTTCCTTATAACTGTAGGATTTATCAAAGACCCGGCATTACGTATGAAACTTTTCAACCGGGTTTGCGAAGCGGGAGGAACTTTGGCGACTTTGATAGCAAGTACAGCATATGTTTCACGCCATGCCTTTTTGGGTAAGGGGACTGTAGTTATGCACCATGCTTTTGTGAATGCAGGAGCAAGAATTGGCGAAAATGTTATTATTAATACTTTTTGTAACATAGAGCATGGAGCTTGTATAGGAGACCAATGTCATATTTCTACAGGTACTATGGTTAACGGTGATTGTAAAATTGGCAACGATTGTTTCATTGGTAGTCAATCAGTGCTAGCCAATGGTGTTTGCATTTGTAATGATACCGTAGTGGGGGCAGGAAGTCTAGTGCGTAAAAATATTATTCGGCCTGGTATTTATTCTGGTAATCCTGCAATTTTGAAAATTGCAAAAAAATAATCGCTTAAAAGTTTGTGTTGAAATAGAATTAACATCCAAAATTTTTATCATGACTCCTTATGAGAAATATATTATTTCTATAGATAATACATGTATAGAAGCATTAAAACAAATGGATACGATCCATAGTAAAGTACTGATTGTAATCACTGAAAATAAGTTTGTAGGAATATTAACGATAGGAGATATACAACGGGCTATCATTAAAAATCTTGATCTCAATACAAAAATTGCAGATATTATAGATTGCCAAAAGTTATATGCAAATGATACAGATTCATTGGATGATGTTAAAAAGAAGATGTATGCGATTCGTGCCGAATTAATGCCTGTTGTTAATAAAGATGGATCTTTAATTGAGGTTTATTTTTGGGACGATCTTTTTGGAGATAAACAAGAGATGCCTCATAATAGTATTCAACTTCCTGTAGTTATTATGGCAGGAGGGAAAGGAACGCGTTTACAGCCGTTGACCAATATATATCCCAAGCCTTTGATCCCGATAGGTGAGAAAACCATTGTCGAGATGATTATGGATAAATTTGTTTCTTATCAATGCACTGATTTCTATATTTCAGTAAACTATAAGGCTGATGTTATTCGAAATTATTTCGATTTTATAAATAATCCGAAGTATCATATCACATATTTTCAGGAAGAAAAACCGATGGGAACAGCTGGAAGTTTACGACTCCTGAAGGATCAGTTGCATTCCACCTTTTTTGTATCCAATTGTGACATTCTGATCAAGGAAAACTATGCCGATATATTGGAATATCATAAGAACAATGGTAATGATCTGACGGTTGTAGCCGCCTTAAAAACGTATTCTATTCCTTATGGTACAATCATTACCGGTGAAAATGGTATATTGGAATCGATTGAAGAAAAACCTAGCCTGACATTCAAAATCAATACAGGTCTATATATTCTTGAACCATCGGTTCTTGATGAGATTCCCGATGATTTTTTTCATATCACTCATTTAATGGAAAAACTGCAGAAGAAAGGTGCTAGAGTAGGGGTGTATCCAATCAGCCAAAACGATTGGGTAGATATGGGAGATTGGAAAGAGTATTTAAAACTTGTCAGGATTGATAAATAAAAATTGAATATGCGAAGAATTTTGATTATAGGTAGCGGAGAAGATGATAAGTTTATAGGTAATATTATTCGTGAATGTAGAAAAAATGATGATTCTATAATCTTTGATTTTTTTGATTTTCTACAAGCAGATAATTGCTTGTTTCGTAGGGAAATAGGGCTGTATTTTACTATGAAAAATCATTTTCCGCATTGGATGTATAGAGTTCCAAGATTACGTAATTATTTGAATTATTGGAATTTACTTCTTTCACTGAAGGAAATGGTTAAAGTATGTAAGAAAAGAAATATCGTGTACGATATTTGTCAAATTCATTATTTGTTATTTTTTTATATACATGTTATTTCAGATTTAAAAACTGTTTCAAAAAAAATTGTGTTAACACCATGGGGAAGTGATGTTTTGCGAGCTCCTAAAAATAAATTAAACGATTTACGCAAGTTAGTTCGTTTATCTGATATTGTTACGACTCAACAAGGAAGCCGTTTTGAGCAGGATGTCAAACGATTATTGAATGTTCCTCAAAATAAATTATACGATTTAACCTTTGGGGTCAAGTCAATAGACGAAATTTTGGAACGTCAGTCTGTTACCCCTCAAGAGGCTAAGAAAGCTTTGGGTATTGCTACAGATTCTTATACTATAGTCATAGGCTATAATGCCAACTTAGGGCATAATCATTTAAAGGTGATAGACAAATTGGCTACCATAAAAGAACGATTGCCTCATAATTATCTTCTTGTCTTTCCTTTAACTTATGGTGGTAGTCCGGAATATAAAGCCCAAATTAAAAGTTCGCTAGAATCATATCATTTTCATTTTCTGATCTTAGAGAAATACATGTCTAACATTGATATTGTAAATCTTCGAGTGGCAACAGATCTGTTTATTCATGCACAAACAACCGATGCAAATTCGGGAACTATTGCCGAATATCTGTTATGCCAGAAAAAAATTATCAATCCAACATGGATTACCTATCCGCATCACGAAATTTACGGTTCACCGTTTTATTTCTTCTCCAGTTTTGACGAATTGCCGGATGTTGTCCTTTCTGCTATTCAAGATCCTTCTTGTAAGGTTAGTCCTTTGTTAAAAGAAAACATTCGAAAATGTGGATGGAAAGAAAAAAGTAAAGAATGGATAGCTTTTTATAAAAATATTTAGCAGGGTACATTTAACAGATGGGATTATTTAATGTTGTTATAAAAGGAGTTGCTTGGTCGTCACTATCCACTATTATACGTAGTGTGGTATCCTTGCTGCAGGTTTCTATTTTGACTGATTATCTGGAAAAATCTGATTTTGGAATTGTAGCCATTGCTACATTGTTTATTGGATTTATTCAGATATTCATGGATTTGGGTTTATCGATAGGTATTATTCACAAGCAGGATATTACCTCCGAGCAATATAGTTCTCTATTTTGGCTTAATATTTTGTCTGGCGGTATGTTGACTCTTGTTCTTATAGGATTATCGCCGCTAATAGCTAAGATATATAATGAACCGATGCTAATACAGATATTGTCTTGGTTAAGTCTTAGTATCTTTTTCTCATCGTTAGGAAATCAGCACAGGACGGTACAGCAAAAGAATTTAAGATTCAAATATATTTCTGTCATTGAGATTATTACTTCTTTAGCAACTTTAGGTTTGGCAATAGGACTTGTGGTCAATGGTTTTGGTATTTACAGTTTGGTTTACTCGACCATATTTAACATTCTATTCTCTAATCTGTTATTTTTATGTTTAGGATTATATGCCGATCGGAATATATTTTTTCATTTTAGGATTAAAGATGTTCGTCCTTTTATGAAAATTGGGGGATTTTCTGTAGGTTCGCAAGTTTTGGATTACTTTTCTCGGGAAATAGATATTATTTTAATTAGTACTACTTTGGGTAAAGATACTTTAGGAATGTATTCCTTGTGCAAAAAGTTGGTCTTGGCAATTTATTCTGCGATAAATCCTATAATGTGGAAAGTGTTATCCCCTTTATTGGCAAAACTTCAAGATAACATTATTCATCTTCGAAAAATATACTATGACATAGTAGAAACTGTATCCCTCGTAAATTTTCCCATTTATTTCTTAGTTGCTATTTTTTCGTTTGGTATTATTAATTTTCTTTATGGAGAAAGTTATACTGAAGGCTCTCTCATCCTTTCTTTTTTGGCTATTTATTATGGGTATATATCTTCTGCTAGTCCTGTGGGGTGTTTGCAAACTGCCTTAGGAAGAACAGATTCAGGTTTTTACTGGACAATTTTCCGTATTGTGCTTAGTGTGTTATTTATTTATGTAGGAGCAAATTTTGGCTTGACTGGTATTGTTTTAAGTTTATTGATAATGTCTTTTGTTTCTGCTCCACTAATTTGGCTAATTACAGTAAGACCTTTGATTCATGGCCATTTCAAAACTTATTTCATGAAATCATTTAAGCCTTTTGTATTTATTTGTATATTATCTTTGCCTTTTTATTATTTTTGTAACACTTATACATCAGTATTGGGGATTTGTTTAGTAAGTGTTGTGTTTGTTGTTTGTTATCTATTAATGATGTCGTATGTATGTAAAGATACATACTTAATGAAAATGATTACTAAATGTTGGAACTTGATCAATATTCGGTTACATATTTTGAACTAATTAAGTATTTTTTTCTATCGGAAAAATGATATAATTTATAATAACTAACAAAATGAATATTGCAGTAGCTGGCACTGGATATGTAGGACTTTCTATTGCTACTTTGTTGGCTCAATATCACCAAGTAATAGCAGTAGATGTGATATCTGAAAAAGTTGAAAAAATAAATCAACGTATAAGTCCGATACAGGATGAATACATTGAAAAATATTTTGTAGAGAAGCAGTTGCATTTAGTTGCAACTTTGGATGCTAAATTTGCATATACTCAAGCTGACTATGTTGTGATAGCAGCTCCAACCAATTATGACCCAGTAAAAAACTATTTTGATACTACTCATGTAGAAGAGGTTATTGATTTAGTATTGGAAGTTAATCCGGATGCTGTAATGGTAATCAAGAGTACCATACCAGTCGGTTACTGCCGAAGTCTATATGTGAAATATGCAGAGAGGTTCAAAACAAATCCTTCGTTAAAAGGGAAAAAGTTTAATTTGCTTTTTTCTCCTGAATTCTTACGCGAAAGTAAAGCTTTATATGATAATCTCTATCCTAGTCGTATTATAGTAGGATACCCCAAATTGATTGAAGGAAGCGATGAAGAAAATGAAGCTATAAGTACCATTGTAGGTGAAAATATGGACGAAAAAGCTAAAATGTTTGCTACGCTTCTGCAGGAAGGGGCTTTAAAAGAGGGTATTCCAACATTACTTATGGGATTGAAGGAGGCTGAAGCTGTAAAATTATTTGCAAACACATATCTCGCTTTGCGCGTTTCTTATTTTAATGAGTTAGATACGTATGCAGAAGTTAAAGGATTGGATACAAAAGCTATTATAGATGGAATTTGTTTGGATCCCCGCATTGGTCCACATTACAATAACCCATCATTTGGTTATGGGGGATATTGTTTGCCTAAGGATACCAAGCAATTATTGGCAAATTATGCAGATGTTCCTGAAAATTTGATTCATGCAATTGTAGAATCAAATCGTACCCGCAAGGATTTTATAGCTAATCAAGTTTTGAAAAAGGCTGGTTACTATGATTACTATAATCGAGGCGATTATAATCCAGAGCAGGAAAAACGATGTGTGATTGGAGTCTATAGATTAACTATGAAAACGAACAGTGATAATTTTCGTCAAAGTTCTATTCAGGGAGTGATGAAACGGATTAAGGCTAAGGGAGCTACTGTTATAATTTTTGAGCCAACTTTAGAGAATGATACAACTTTTTTTGGATCTAAGATAGTCAATGATCTGAATGAGTTTAAACAAAAGTCGGATGCAATAATTGCGAATAGATATGATAATTGTCTAGAAGACGTTTTTGGTAAGGTCTATACAAGAGATCTTTTTGGACGAGATTAATAAAATAATAGCAAAACATGAATCCAATAGTATCTATTATAATACCAGTCTATAATAATCTTCAATTGCTTAAGATAATGATCCAAAGTATTTTGGATCAAGATTATTCAAATTGGGAACTATTATTGATTGACGATGGATCAGATTTAGAGGTCATCAATGAATTACAGAACTATGTGAATAAAGATTGTAGAATTCGCTTTGTGGAACGTAATCGTGATCCTAAAGGTGCCCCAACATGTCGTAATATAGGGTTTGATTTATCAAATGGTGAATATATAGTTTTTTTTGATTCCGATGATTATGTTGCTTCATATTGTTTATCTCAAAGAGTTGCTTTTATGGAGTCACATAAGAATCTTGATTTTGCAGTATTTCCAGCAGAAACTTTTGAGATAAATATTGGAGATGGTAAACAATATTTTGGTGTAGCACCTATGGCTAAAAGAGATGATTTACGCTTATTTATTATACCTGATTTACCTTTTGTTGTATGGAACAATATTTATAAGAGAGATTCTCTAAAAAAATATCATATCTATTGGGATGAAAAATTAAAATCACTTCAGGATTCGGATTATAATATTGAATGCTTATTAGCTAACCTAAATTATCAATATGTAAATGTAGATGTTAATATCAAACCAGACTATTATTATAGGGTAAGTACAAATAATTCAATATCAAAAAATATTGTCAGCATATCACATTTAGACTCTCACTTGTATTTTTATAAGAAATTGATATTTTCAATAAAAAGGAAATATCATAATAAATATGATGAAGTATTAAGAGACAGGGCTATTTTTTATTTTAAAATAATGCTGAAGGCTAATGATAAAATTGAATGTTATTTTGAGAGTTTATATCATATTGTTTCCTCATTTCCAAGGGGGAGATTTTTGATTTTTAGAATGAAGTTGTATAGATTTTTGCACAAAAGAGTAGATCTCGGTAAGAAAGGTTTAATATATTCTTTAATATCAAAGATTTTGCTTTATTAGTCTATAAAGAGATCTTGAGACTATTCTATATTAATATTCTTTTATTTATAAATCGATTAGCTATTAATTATATTTATGCATTTAGAAGAACTTTTTAAGTGGATAGTTAGAAATGTTGTAGGGATTATTTATTGTGTTTTCCATGGTAAATTTGTTGAATTAGTTAATAAAATAGCTTGTCTATTACGTAATAACTGGTATGTAAAAAGTTTTGGTCAAATATATGGAAAAATACAAATCGGTAGAAATTTTTATCTTCGTGGTGGTAAATGTATAACAGTCGGCGATAAAGTTTCTTTTGGAAATAATTGTGTATTGACAGCTTGGACAAGTTATGCAGGCATTGAATTATTTCCTAATATTATTATAGGAAATAATACTCATTTTGGCGAATATAATCATATAACATCGATTAATAAAATCATAATAGGTAATGGGGTTTTAACTGGACGATGGGTTACTATAACAGATAATGCCCACGGAAAAACAGATTACAAGTCATTGCAAATACCTCCTATTGAACGTATTATATGTTCAAAGGGGCAAGTTGTTATTGGTAATAATGTATGGATTGGAGATAAGGCAACTATTTTACCGGGAGTTACTATTGGTGACGGTGCTATTATTGGTGCAAACTCAGTTGTGACAAAGGATATACCAGAATATTGTGTTGCAGCAGGAAATCCAGCAAATATAATAAAGTATTGTAAACCATTGAAAGGTCAATAGATTAAATTAGTATCTTAATTATAATTAATATAAGAGTACATATTTATGTAAGCAATCTATAAGTTTATGCATCTTGATTGTATAGCATTTTATTGATGATTTGGTTATTAATAAGTTAATGGGTAGGGAAAAACATGATTAATTTCTATGAAGTTAATGGGGGAAGATGCGAAAATCTCTTTATAGTGACAATTTACCAATTATAATCGTTAATTTTGCCACATATTTTTTAGTGACACTTTCTTTTTCTTCTTAACTAGAATAAAAAAGCATCAATAGAAATGTTAAATAAATAATTTCACAATAATAATGAATAAATATACAATAATAGCATATTATCTTCCACAATATCATCCTACTCCAGATAATGATAAATGGTGGGGCAAGGGGTTTACTGAATGGACTAATGTTGGAAAAGCTAAACCTTTATTTCGTGGGCATTACCAGCCGCATGTTCCTGCAGATTTGGGGTATTATGATTTAAGATTGCCGGAAGTGCGTCAGGCACAAGTTGAGTTAGCTAAAGAGGCTGGAATTACGGGATTTTGTTATTATCATTATTGGTTTGGGGATGGCAGACAAGAGCTAGAACTCCCTTTTAATGAGGTATTAAGAACTGGTGAACCAGATTTCCCTTTTTGTTTATGTTGGGCTAATGAATCGTGGCATTCTAAATTCTGGAATTTAGATGGAACAATTTCTAAAACTACATTAATTGAGCAAAAATATGGAAATGAAAAGGAATGGGAAAAACATTTCTATCATTTATTGACAGCATTTAAAGATAAGCGCTATATTAAAATAGATAATAAACCTATATTTGTTATATATAAAGAGGAAGAATTTCTTGCTGTTTCTGAGTTTATAAATTATTGGAATAAGTTGGCCATAAATAATGGTTTCAATGGTATTTATTTTGTTGCCCAAAAATATGCTAACTTGGATTATTCGATGGTAGATGAGGTGATATCTAAAGGTTTTTCTGCTATTAACACTGTTGGATTGTGGGTCTCTTTGATTCGGAATAAAACATTCTTTAATAAATGTATAGATAAAATGCGTAGAATTGTATTAGGAATGCCCAATGTATATCCTTATGCTCGAATGTATCCAAGTTTTTTATCTGAAATAGATAAAATGGAGAATGTTTATCCTACTATTATACCTAATTGGGATCATACTCCTCGTAGCGGAAAGGCGGGATACGTTTTAACGGGATCAACTCCAGCATTGTTTAGAGACCATGTGCAAAAAGTATTATCTATTGTAAAGGGAAAGAAGCTAGAAAACCAGATAATATTCCTAAAATCATGGAATGAATGGGGAGAAGGAAATTATATGGAGCCTGATTTGAAATATGGGAAAGGGTATATTGAAACGCTTCGTTCAGAATTAGAAAAATAAAGAATAATATATATGATTATGAAAAAGGTTATGCTTGTTTTTGGGACTCGTCCAGAAGCTATAAAAATGGCTCCGTTAGTGAAAGAGTTTCAACAAGATAAAAATAAATTCGATACGGTTGTTTGTGTAACAGGACAACATCGTGAAATGCTAGATCAGGTATTACGTATTTTTGATATAGTTCCTGATTATGATTTAAACATCATGAAGCAAGGGCAAGATTTATATGATGTGACCGCCCGTGTATTAGTTGGAATGAGAGATGTACTGAAAGAGGTCTGTCCTGATATAGTGTTGGTTCATGGAGACACTACTACATCTACTGCTGCGGCTTTAGCTGCATTTTATCAGCAAATACCTGTTGGCCATGTTGAAGCAGGTTTACGTACTCATAATATTTATAGCCCGTGGCCGGAAGAGATGAATAGGCAAATAACCGGTCGTATTGCTACGTATCATTTTTCGCCAACTCCGCTTAGTAAACAAAATTTATTAGATGAAGGAGTAAGGGAAGAAAAAATTGTTATAACAGGAAATACTGTGATTGATGCCTTATATATGGTTGTTAATAAGATAAAAACGGATAAGAAACTTGATGAAGAACTAGAAAAAAAGTTGATTTTTGCAGGATATGATGTGAATCGATTATCTAATGGAAAGAAAATGGTCTTAATAACAGGACATCGTCGTGAAAATTTTGGAGATGGCTTCATTCAGATGTGTACTGCTATTAAAGATCTAACAAAAAAATATCCCAATGTAGATTTTGTATATCCTATGCATCTGAATCCTAATGTACGCAGGCCTATACATGAAGTGTTTGGAGAAGATTTATCTAATATAGGTAATATGTTCTTTATTGAGCCTTTGGAATATTTGGATTTTGTTTATTTAATGGAAAAATCTACTATTATTTTAACAGATAGTGGAGGAATACAAGAAGAGGCTCCTGGACTTGGAAAACCTGTATTAGTAATGCGTGATACAACGGAACGGCCAGAGGCATTGGTCGCGGGTACAGTAAAACTTGTAGGGACAAACTATAACATGATAATGGGTGAAGTTTCTGCATTATTAGAAGATCAGGCATATTATGAGGAAATGAGTAAGGCTGTTAATCCTTATGGAGATGGATTTGCTTCCAAAAGAATTGTAAAAGTTCTCATTTGATGGGTATATATATTTTTTTAATATCGCTAACATATTTATCGTTTCTTTATTTTTATAAGCGTCCAAGTAATATTGGCTATAATATTGTATTTACAGTAATTGCTTCTGTAATATGCTGTGGATATATGTGTGGAAGCGATTGGCGTGTATATGAATACTTGTATAATTCATATACCGGATTGGGTGAATTTGGATGGCATTTTCTATTTGTAGAACCTTTGTATTTACTTATTAATATCATTGGGAATGAGTTGCATTTAGATTTTTGGATATTTTATCTTATAATTAAGTTGTTGATATATATAAAAATTGTACAAGTATTTAAAAAATATTGTCCAAAAGAAATATTGATGTTAGCATTTACTTTCTATTTAGGTTTTTGGGGGCTTTCTAATTTTATAGATCCTTCGTTTAGAAATATGATTGCTGTATATTTCTTTCTTTGTAGTATTGATTCCTTAATTAATAGAAATTTTAAAAAGTATGTCCTATGGGTAATTATAGCAACATTGTTCCATTATTCTGCCATTGTATTATTACTATTTTATTTTATTTTAAATAAAAAATATTCAACAAAGACAATCGTTGTTCTTTTTGTTATAGCAAATATTGTATTAATAAAGCCCGAGGTTTTATTTAAAATTGCTTCTATAACATTATCTTTCATACCAGCAATATCACATAAAATTGCAAATTATACTTTAGGAGAAGAAGCTGACACTATGGGACAAGGGAAAATATTGTCGATGGGATATTTTGTTCATATTGTATTATTTGTTATTATATTATATTTTAGGAATCAGATTGAGTCTATTAAAGAGGGGCGGTTAATATTTAATATGTCTATATTATTTATATTTATTTTTCGTTTAGGCTTAACAGCATTAATATTTTCTCGTTTCCAACTATATATTGTTTACTTTTATTCTATATCAGTCGCTTATATTATTTATTCATTTATAAATAGAGATAGATTAATCGTTGCAAGTTTAATTTTTGCATTTTCATTAGCTTTTACTTGGAATCAAATGAGTAATGTGTTTATGGTTCCATATACAAACTATTTTTTATATGTTGGAAAAAATATTCCTTATGAAGAAAGATGTAATTATAATTATATAAACTCACCATATCGAGATACAAGAAGATGAAAATATTATACACAATGCATATTCCATGGGGGTGGATAAAGCAACGCCCACACTTTTTTGCAGAATATTTATCTAGAGAATATAGAATAGATGTCTGTTATAGAAGATCAAATACTGTATCAAAAAAGAAACTCTTGACGGCGAAAGTTGCTTTACCTAATATGTCTGTTAGAGGTTTTAATAATATACCGTTTGAAAAGATACCTGTATGGAAATATTTTAATTGTAATTGGATTAATAGCTTCATAGCTTTTTTTCAATTACCATCTGTTAAACAATATGACTATGTGTGGCTGACAAGTCCAATTTTATATCCTGTGATAAAGCCATTGTTGCGGAAACAACAAAAGGTTATTTATGATTGTATGGATGATATGATAGAATTTCCAGATGCGAAGGTTAATAGGATATTACGAAATGCTATTCTTAGCAATGAAAAGAAGCTGTTGAAAAATGCGGATTATGTTTTTGTTTCATCAGAGTATCTAAAAGAAAAGATTCTTTCTAGAGCAGGTGTGAATTCTGATAGAATTTATATCATTAACAATGCTATAGAATTACCATCTACAGAGAATCCAATAGCTTGTCCTACAGAAATTAAAGAAAAATTAGAATATGTGAAGTCATTATCTCATACTTTTATGTATGTTGGAATGGTATCTGAATGGTTTGATTTTGATTTAATTTTAGAAGCACTGAATCGATATCAGAACATTAATTTTATTTTAGTAGGACCTAATGATGTGGCCATTCCTCAGCATGAAAGAATCCACTATTTAGGAACTGTAGAACGGAAATATATTTTCCCCTTAATGAAAGAGGCATGTGCTTTAATAATGCCTTTTATGTTGAATGAGCTTATTCGTTCTGTTAATCCGGTGAAATTATATGAATATATTTATACAGGTAAGCCCGTCATATCTATTAGATATGGTGAAACCGAAAAATTTAAAGACTTTGTTCATTTATATAAAACGGCTGAAGATTTTTTTGCAATGGTGGAATCTTATTTAGATGGCTGTTTAGTTGCTAAAAGAAGAGAAGATATAGATCGTTTTATTAGCGGAAATACTTGGGAAGCACGCTATAAGCAAATCACTAAAGTTTTACAATCATGATTTCTGTTTGCTTGGCTTCATATAACGGAGGAAAATACATAGAAGAACAGATTCGTTCAATAATTAGTCAATTATCTCAAGAAGATGAATTGATTATTTCTGATGATGGATCTACAGATGAGACTTTAGCAATCATTGATAAAATTAATGATAATCGGATAAAAGTACATTTGCATTCTCCTATAAATATAAATGTTGGACATCACTCTCAATCGCATTATAAGGTAACTTACAATTTTGAAAATGCTTTATCTTTAGCTACAGGAGATTATATATTTTTAGCTGATCAGGATGATATTTGGGAACCGGATAAAGTGGAAGTGACTATATCAGCATTGCAAAATTATATATTGGTTATGTCTAACTATTCAATAATTGATGGAAACGGAAAAGAGCTACAGAAATCTTTTTATACGACTAACCCTATACATTATAATTTTATACATAACCTAATAAAGACGCCATTTCATGGTTGTTGCATGGCATTTAGAAAAGAATTTTTAGCAGAGATCTTACCTTTTCCTTCTAAAATGGTAATGCATGATAATTGGATTGGCCTATATGCTAATTGGAAAAAGTATAAAATTGGTTATATTGAAAAGCCATTAATAAAATATCGTAGACATCAGTTTAATGTTTCCCCATCTGCAAGAGAAAGTGCTAATCCATTGTGGTTTAAACTTTGGTATAGGATTATTCTTGCATATCAAATAATAAGACGTAGTTTTTAACTCTTAAAATGTTTATTCAATGTTTTCAGTTCTTTTATCTCTATATGCTAAAGAAAGCTCTGTTTTTCTAAAGCAAAGTCTAGACAGTGTTTTTACTCAAACGTTGTTCCCTACGGAAGTTGTTTTAGTGGAAGACGGGCCTTTGACTGATGAACTGAAATCCGTTGTCCTTGATTATAAGCATCGTTATTCTAATTTAAAGGTTGTTATTTTAGAACATAATCAGGGATTAGGTAAGGCTCTAAACGAAGGTTTGAAATATTGTTCGTATGATTTAGTTGCCAGAATGGATACTGATGATATTGCAAAACCGGATCGTTTCCAAAAACAGTATGATTTATTCCAAAAACATCCTGAGATTGATGTATGTAGCTCATGGATTGATGAGTTTTTGGATTGTACAAATAATGTTATATCTACTCGCAAATTGCCAGAATTGCATAATGACATTCTATTTTATGCCAAAAGTCGAAATCCGATTAATCATCCGGTAGTCATGTTTAGAAAGAGTGCTGTATTGGCAGCTGGAGGTTATCAACATTTTCCTTTGTTTGAAGATTACTATTTGTGGCTGAGGATGTTAAAGAAAGGGGCTATATTTTATAATATCCAAGAAAGCTTGCTTTATTTTCGGATTTCTCCTGATATGTTTAAACGTCGTGGGGGCTGGAAATATGCCATAGACGAATTACGGTTTATTAAAGTCATGTTAAACATGAATATGATAACTTATAAGCAATTCGTATTAAATGTAATAACTCGTTTTCCTGTTAGAATTGCACCAAATCAAGTGAGAAGTTGGCTATATAAAAAAATATTAAGATTTTAATACAAAAGGCATTATAAGTGGTTAACAATTAATAAACGATCAGATTTGTTTTCTAATTTTTTAGAATAACTGTATTTTTGCAGTTCAAAAAATATCATTGATAAATAAAAAAGTTTAGTAGAAAATATGACACCCCTATCTCAAGAACAAAAAACGGAAGAACAGGAAATTGATTTGCTAGAATTAACTAAAAAACTTTGGCGCAAAAGAACTTTGTTTTATAAAGTTGTAGGCGTTGCTTTTATCGTGGCTTTGATAATAGCTTTCAGTATTCCGAAACAATATAGTGTCACGGTTACATTAGCTCCTGAGTCATCCAAAAGGACTAGTAGCAGTTTGGCCAGTATGGCTGCAATGATGGGATTGGGTAATTTATCTGGTGGTTCGGAAAGTGATGCGCTGAATGTATTGCTATATCCGAATATTTTAAGTTCTAATCCTTTTGCACTGGAACTATATTCTATGCCTGTGCAGTTGATGGATGAAGAACAATCTTTGCCATTAAATAAATATTTGGAGCATACGAAACGTCCATGGTGGAGTACCATTATGGGATTGCCTAGTAAAGCAATAGGAGGGGTTTTATCTTTGTTCAATGAAAAAAAACAGGAGGGCAGTCTAAAAGATACATTGAATCCCTTTAGACTGACACAGATGGAAACCGGAAAGTTAGCCGCTATTAAGGGAGCTATTCAGGCGGATGTGGATAAAAAAACAGGGGTAACTACAATTACAGTAACTATGCAGGATGCAGTAGTAGCCGCATTAGTTGCTGATAGTGTTGTTGCTAAATTACAAGACTATGTCACTGCATATAGAATTAAGAAAGCATCTGTTGATTGTGCATATTGGGAAAAACTATATAAAGAGAAAAAGGAAGAATATTACAAGGCACAGCAGAAATATGCTGACTATACTGACGGTAACAAAAGTCTTTTTACTCAACGGTCGAAAATAGAGGGTGAACGCTTGCAGAATGAAATGAATCTGGCTTATCAGGTTTATAACCAAACTGCGACCCAATTGCAAATGGCTCAGGGGAAATTACAGGAAGCTAAACCTGTTTTTGCAGTGGTGGAGCCGGCGACTGTACCTTTAGCTCCATCTGCCCCCCGAAAAATGATAATCATAGTAGCATGTCTGTTCTTAGCTTTTGTAGGAACTGCAGGCTGGATTCTCTTCGGGGAAGACGTATGGAAAGAACTTAGAAAAGGAACGAAAAACAAAATCGATAACAACTGATTGAAACCAATGAGAAGAAAACGTTTTTTGATTATAGCGTTGTTTATGGCAGTGTGTTCGCTGTCGGACGGTTATGCTCAGTCGCGTATGACGGACGAACAGGTGATGGAATACGTGAAAACCGGTGTGGAACAGGGAAAGGACCAACGGCTGATAGCTACGGAACTGGCGCGGCAGGGAGTGACCCGTGAACAGATAGAACGGGTGAAAGAATTGTACAGGCAGAATGCACAGGAAGGGAAGAATGGAAACGGTACGTTGACAGAAAAAAGCCGGCTGCGCGACAAGAATACAGAAACAGACCTGAAAACAGATACGCAAAAAAGGGGAAAAGACAGGAGAGTGAATGCGAACCAACAGACAACGGACGAGGAATGGCCGATGATGGACGGCGAATGGAGAAACGAAGAACTGCCCATTGACGAGCTGATTGCCCTGCAGGACAGTCTGGAGAATCCGAAGAAGAAACAGGTGTTCGGACGGAACATCTTCAATACGCGTAACCTGACCTTCGAACCGAATGTGAACTTGGCAACGCCGCCTAACTATCGGTTGGGACCGGGCGACGAGGTGATTATCGACATCTGGGGTGCCAGCCAGACGAATATACGCGAGACGATTTCGCCGGATGGTACGATCAACGTGCAGGAACTGGGCCCCATTTACCTGAGCGGGAAGACGGTGGAGGAAGCAAACCGATTCCTGAAAGCGGAGCTGGGAAAGGTGTTCTCGAACGAGAATAACCAGATCAGAATGACGCTGGGAAATACGCGGACCATTCAGATAAACATCATGGGCGAGGTGGTGCAGCCGGGAACGTATGCGTTGTCGGCCTTCTCGACGGTGTTTCATGCACTGTATAGAGCCGGTGGTGTGAACGATATCGGTAGCCTGAGAGATGTGCAGCTGGTGAGAGACGGAAAGAAGATAGCGGATGTGGACATCTACGACTTCATCATGCAGGGACGCATCAAGGATGACATCAGCCTGCAGGAAGGGGATGTGATTATTGTGCCGGCGTACGAGATACTGGTGGAAATGGAAGGAAACGTGAAACGCCCAATGCTGTTCGAACTGAAGAAGGACGAAACAGTGGCGGCGTTGCTGAAATATGCCGGAGGATTCGGGTCGGACGCGTATAAGGGAAACCTGCGCATCGTGCGCCAGAACGGTATAGAATATGAGGTGAAGACGGTGGACGAAATGGACTACAGTGTGTGCAAGCTGAACGACGGAGACGTGGTGACGGTAGGAGCCATACTGAAACGCTATACGAACCGGGTAGAGGTGAGAGGTGCTGTGTACAGACCGGACTTCTACGAACTGAACGGCAAGCTGAACACCGTGAAGGCGTTGATAGAGGTGGCGAAGGGACTGACGGAGGATGCGTTTACGAACCGGGCAGTACTACAACGCAGACGGGACGATCTGACAAGTGAGATAATCCAGGTGGACGTGAAGGGAGTGATGAACGGAACGGTGCCGGACATTCCGCTACGAAAGAATGACATATTGTACATCCCCAGTATTCACGATCTGCAGGATATAGGCGACGTGACCATCAGTGGGGAAGTGACCAAGCCGGATACGTATCCGTATGCCGACAACATGACGCTGGAGGACCTGATTATCCAGGCAGGCGGACTGAAGGAAGCGGCTTCGACGGTACGGGTGGACGTGTCGAGACGCATCAAGGACGCCAAGAGCGTGAACAGTACGGACAGCATCGGACAGATGTTCAGCTTCGCCCTGAAAGACGGATTCGTAATTGACGGACAACCGGGATTTGTGCTGCAGCCGTATGATCAGGTGTATGTGCGTCGCAGTCCGGGGTATCAGATACAGCAGAATGTGACGATACAGGGAGAAGTGATATTTGGAGGACAGTATGCCATGACTTCGAAAGCGGAACGGTTGAGTGAACTGGTGAAAAAGGCCGGAGGTGTGACGAAATCGGCTTATGTGAGAGGGGCCAAACTAACCCGTGTGGCCAACGATGAAGAGAAGAAGAGAATGGAGGACGTGATTAAACTGATGGGACGGGAACTGGGTGAAAGTACGTTAGACTCGCTGGGCATCAAAGTGGACAGCGTGTTTACGGTAGGTATCGATTTGGAGAAGGCGCTGGCCAATCCGGGTGGGGATGCAGACCTGGTGTTGCGCGAAGGAGACGTGCTGAACATTCCGGAATATGTGAACACGGTGAAGATAAACGGGGCGGTGATGATGCCCAACACGGTTTCGTATAAAAGCGGAGAGGATGTGGGCTACTATCTGAGCCAGGCAGGTGGCTACAGCCAGCATGCCAAGAAGAGCAAGAAGTTCATTATCTACATGAACGGACAGGTGGCGAAGGTGAAAGGAAGCGGAAAGAAACAGATAGAACCGGGGTGTGAGATTGTGGTGCCCAACAAGAAGCAGAACAGGGCTAACTTTGGTAATATACTGGGTTATGCCACTTCGTTCTCGTCGATAGCGACGATGGCAGCTACGATTGTCAGCCTGTTTAGATAAATAGTTATAACGAATGAAAAACGCGGGTAAGCGCGGATTTTCGCACATGGCAAAAAAACTGGCTATAAAATGTGTGGGAATCTGCGTTCATTCGCGTTTTGCGTCTGTAATCGCTTTCCATTTTTGAATCAGCGATATGATGGAACAGCTAGTCAACTAAAAGTGAAATAAACAGATGTCAGGAAAGAAAGTACATATATTGAAAAGGAAAAAAGGAATAGCAGTCGTATGGATATGCCTGCTGTTGGGAGCCTTGCCCTGCAAGGCACAGATGACATGTGGCGTGACTGGGCTGCTACACATGCCCAGTGCGGATATGCAGCGGGATGGTACTTTAATGATAGGAGGTAATTTCCTGGATAAGCATAATTTGCCCAGCCAATGGTGGTGGGGACATGATACTTTCAACTATTTTCTGAATGTGACTTTTTTGGACAGACTGGAGCTGGCTTATGTTTGTACTTTAGTGAAAGGTAAACCGGAAAATAGTTTCTGGCCAGAAGTTACTTGGGGAAAGTTTGTAAATCAGGACCGGCACTTTGCGGCACGCTTCCAGGTTTTTAAGGAAGGAGAATGGTGGAAATATATGCCTTCCGTCGTATTGGGCGTTAGCGATCCGACAACGGGGAGTGGAGGAGATTATATAAACATGGCTGTTGAAGGTACAGGTAACGGTTACTTTAACCGCATGTACCTCGCCATGACCAAGCACTTTGATGTCCGTGTAGGAGAGCTGGGTGTTCATGCTGCCTGGCTGTACAACAGGCGGACGGACTATCCGCTGAACGGGCCTGCCGTGGGGGTGAACTTCAAACCGGCATTTCATAAGGAGCTGAACCTGATAGCCGAGTATGACTCGAAAACGGTGAATGTGGGATTCACGTACTCGATGTGGAGCGACCACTTCAACCTGCTGTTTGAACTGCAGGACGGGAAGTACGTATCGGCGGGACTGGTGTACAAGGTGAACCTGATAGGGGGGAACCGGTGGAAACACTGGAGATAAAGGACACTATTGTAGCTTCTGTAGGAAGTATAGCAGCCATTTAGCAGTAAGAGGGGCTGTCGAAACATGTATCTCTGCCAGGGATTGCATGTATCGACAGCCCTTTCTGATTTTTAATACTACTGAAAAGACAAAATAATAAAAAAACTCTATGTATAGTTTAAAAATGATACTGCTATAAGAAAAGATTGTTATATTTGTATGACCTTAACTGCTAGTAAATTGATTTTTGAAACTCAAACAATAGAAGAACACATATGAAAACACTGTAAGCATTCGAAGAAATGCACCTTTTACATTTTGAGGTTTGGTTGTAGCTTTGC
>ENA-ORSS01000365-ORSS01000365.1-human-gut-metagenome-genome-assembly--contig:-NODE-365-length-56666-cov-8.465334_pt1 | contig 56666 bp, 44 predicted proteins | sample MGYA00241899_ERZ509162 | MGnify/ENA primary metagenome ERZ509162 (study PRJEB26280, sample SAMEA2338641) | human gut metagenome | biome: human gut; feature: human-associated habitat; material: faeces... | reverse complement strand
GGCCGCGCGCGCTGCAAAAAATGCTCAAGGAGATCGTCCTCAACGCCGGGTCCGAGCCTCCGCTGCGCGTGGAGGTGCTTAGCTTTGGCTTCAAGCGCGGCATTCCGCGCGAGGGCGATCTGGTCTTTGACGTGCGCTTTTTGCCCAACCCGTTCTATATTCCGGAGCTGGGGTCCCATACGGGGCTGGATCAGGATGTGAAGGATTTTGTGCTGGAACATCCCGTCACCAAGGAGTTTCTGGTCAAATGCATGGACATGCTCCAGTTTTTGCTGCCCCATTACATCACGGAGGGCAAGCATCGGCTGGTGATTGCCATCGGATGCACAGGAGGGGCACACCGCAGCGTGGCTATTGCGGAGTACATCAGCGCCAGGCTGGAGGAACTGGGGTATCACACCACGGTCAACCATCGCGATATCGCACTGGAACAGGCGCACTGGGAAACCAAAAGTGAATATCAAAAAGGAGAGCCATGATGCTCTCCTTTTTGGCAGGATAGCCGCTTTCTGCACCTGTATGCCTGACTGCGCAGACGGAGATCCGGGGTAGGCTTGCCTGCGGAAACTGGCGTCTTGTTTCGCAAGACGGACGGTTTCAACACCGTCCCTTTGCCACGGAACGCCGGTAGAACAATACCATCAGTATGCTGCAAACCACCCAGCCCATCGGGTATGCGAGCGACACCAGCATGAATCCGCCGCCGAGCTTTGTGCCGACGTAAAGAAATATCTGGCGGAATACCACGAACGAGGACAGCATCACTATCATGGGCACCTTGGCCTTGCCTATGCCGCGCATAGCGCCCGCAAACGTTTGATTGAAGCAGGTGCAGAAGTAGAACGGCGCTATCATGCCAATGAAGCGTGAGCCGTATTGTATAACAAGCGAATCATTGGTGAAAAGCGTAAGCAGCTGATCCCTGAATATAAGCAGCAGCGCGCAAAGGAATATGGTCATGGATATGCTCATTATCAGCGCCTGCTTAACGCCCTGCCGCGCGCGCTCAAGCTTCCTTGCACCGTAATTCTGACCGACGAACGTTGTGGACGCCATGGCTATGCTCTGCGCCGGGACCAGCGCGTATACGTCCAGCTTGTTGTAGCTTGACCAGCCCGCCATGCAGTCCGAACCGAACGCATTCACATAGCTTTGCACGAACACATTTGAAAACGAGGTCAACCCCTGCTGCACGCCAGAGGGCAGGCCTATGGACAGCACCTGCTTTAGTATGTTGCCCTTTACGCAAAGGTGGCCCCAATGTATGGCATACGGCCCGGCGGAGCGCGTAAGCACGAACAGCACAAGCGCCGCGGACAGGAACTGGCTGACTATTGTTGCATACGCCGCGCCGGCAATGTCCATTTTGAACACTATTACGAACACAAGGTCCAGTATAACGTTCAGCACGGCCGAGAATATAAGGAAATACAGCGGCCGCCTTGAATCGCCCACGGCACGCAGTATTGCCGAGCCCATGTTGTATATAAACAGTCCCGATATGCCCGCAAAATATATGGTCAAATAATCGTGCGCCGCACCGAAAACGTCGTCCGGCGTGCTCATCATCGTGAGCATCGGGTCAACTATCGCCATGCCAACGCCCGTGGCGATAACGCTCATTATTATCGTAACAAGTATTGTTGTATGCACCGCGTCGTGCAGCCGAACGTAGTCCTTCGCGCCGTAGGATTGGGATATAACAACGCTTGCGCCCATGGACAGGCCGGAGCATAGCCCGACCAGCATGTTTATTATGCTGCTTGTGCTGCCGACAGCCGCCAGCGCCTCTTTACCCACAAACTTGCCCACAACGATTGTGTCCACGGTATTATAAAGCTGCTGAAACAGCAATCCCGCCGCCAGCGGCAGCGCAAATGTTATCAGCAGCTTCCATATCGATCCGCTCGTCATGTCCGAATCGGCGCGCTTAATATGTCGCTTAATTCCTCGGTGAACCTTCTCTTTTTCCTTGCTTACCTGTTCCAATTCCATGCTCTCTCTTTCTCTTACAACATCTTATATATCCTTTTATATATAATGATATCACATCGCATGGATTTGTCAAAGGAGCAAGCCCCGCTTTTTTATGCCCAGCCCATCAATTGGATGAAACTATAAACAAGCCTGAGAAGGAAAAGACCGATTCTGCAAAATGGATAATAGGCTGCATACAAAAGCGGCGCGATACCTTGATGAGCATAGCGCAGCTTATAGCCGAAAGCCAGCCGAGCGAACTGCGCAGCGGTTCCGCGCCCATCCAGCCGCTTAGCATAGATTATGCTGCGGTGCAGCTGAACGTTAGCCCATCCACGGTTTACCGCGCGATACGCGGCAAATATATTTCAACGCCGCGCGGGGTGCTGAGCATGGCTGCCTTCTTCGATAAAGCAAAGCTTGGTGCGGCGCCGGAAGCCGAGTTGTGCCGCAACGATATATCCCTTAAAATAAAAAGCCTTATCGCCAACGAAGCGCACCCGATGAGCGACAGCGAAATAGCCAAATCGCTTGAAGCGGACGGCATAAGGATATCCCGGCGGACGGTAGCCAAATACCGCGAGGAAATGCATATACCCTCTTCGTCATGCAGAGTAAGGATAAAAAGCGAGGACAGCATATGAAAAGAAAGCGCGTAGTAATAGTCACCGGCAATCAGCGCGTGGCGCAGGCAATATTCAACGATGTAAAGGCCGTATTTAACGACGATGTTGATATTGATATAGTATATCCTTCCCAGATAGCGTCATTGGACGCCGTGGAGGCGGACGCCTTTCTTGTTACGCGCTGGTACAACATAGGCGGCCTTACGGACAAGGTATCCAGCAAATCCAAGGTGGTGCGCACAACCCGCACCATATCCGAAAGCGGCTATAAGAAAATAACAAAGATCCCTCCGGGAACCAACGTGCTTGTGGTCAACGATTCAGAGCAATCCACGTCCGGCGTGATAGAGCTGCTGATGGATCTGCATTTAGACGGGCTTACATATGTTCCGCATACCGCCGGGCATTATGACCCAAGCCTGAAAATAGCCATAACCCCGGGCGAAAGCCGGTATGTTCCAAGCTATATCGAAAACATAATAGACATAGGCAACCGCCATATAGACATTTCTACCGTGCTTGCGCTTTGCAACGTTATGGACGTGAACATATCCGAAATTGCCGGCCCGCTTATGAATTACTTCAATATGCTGCTCTGCCGCGATGTAATATCCCGCCAATACAGGGATACGCTTTCAAAAAGCATGTATATGAACAGCATCCTTAAACACATGGAGCAGGGCGTTCTGCTTACGGCGCCGGATGGCCGCATAATACTGAGCAACGGCAAAATGAACGAACTGCTGCGCATGCAGATAACCGAAAACCGCGACTATGTGTCCTCTGTATTTTCGGAAGGAACGGCGCCGCGCATAGCCGATATGGATAATGACACGCTCGCCCTTAACGTTAACGGGCGTGAAATGCTCATTAACCACGAAACGCTTAACTTTGGCGATACGATAAACCACAACCTTTATTTTTTCAACGACGTAACGTATATCCGCCGACTGGAGCGCAAATCCCGCGAGGAATCGCTGCAAAAAGGCTTTGTTGCCAAGCATAGCTTTGATGATATCGTGCACGTTTCCGCCGTAATGGATGAATGCATACGCCGCGCGCGGCTGTTTTCCCGTTCCGATAAAACCGTGCTTATACAGGGCGAAAGCGGCACGGGCAAGGAACTTGTTGCGCAATCCATACACAACGCCTCCTCCCGCAGGAACAAGCCTTTCGTCGCTGTCAACTGCGCCGCGCTGCCGGAAAGCCTGCTCGAAAGCGAATTGTTCGGCTATGAACGGGGCGCGTTCACAGGCGCAAGGCAAAGCGGCAAGAAAGGATTGTTTGAACAGGCAAACGGCGGCACAATTTTTCTGGATGAAATTGGCGATATGCCGTTGGCGCTCCAATCCCGCCTGCTGCGCGTTTTGCAGGAAAAGCAGGTTATGCGCGTTGGCGCGGACAGCATTATTGATATAGACGTGCGCGTTATCGCCGCCACAAACCAGAACCTTATGGCAAAGATGGAGGAAGGCATATTCCGCAGCGATCTTTATTACCGGCTGAACGTGCTGCCGTGCCACATAGTTTCCCTAAGGGACCGCAGGGAAGATATAGTGCCCCTGTTCCTTAGCTTCATAGGGCAAAGGTCCATACCCGGCGACCTTGCGGCAAGGCTTAAAAGCTACGACTGGCCAGGCAACGTGAGAGAACTTGAAAATACAGCAGAGTATTACACAATGATGCGGGACTTTGACATGCCTCTGCCGGAGCATATTCAGCCGCAGCACACCGCCGCCGGAGTGCTGGACAGCGACGACATAGCCATACTGTCCGTATTAAATAATGGTTACATAGGCCGCAGCGCGCTTAAGAAAAAGCTGGAAGCCATGGGCATAAGCTTAAGCGAATACTCAATACGCAAAAGGCTGGATGTTCTGCAAGGCCGCAATTATATAAGCAGGCAGCTTGGCCGCAGCGGCACCTGCATAACCGATGACGGCAGGGAAGCCTTGCGGCGCCGCATGGGCAAATAAGCGGTGTTCGACCACTTTCCTTTAATTGGACGAATTATCGGGACGATTCCGTCCGGTTTATTCTGCTTTTTATTTCTCACTCCGGCATTGTGCCGATCGGGGGTGACCTCCCCGCTTTTCGTTTTTCTCCAAATTCCGCTGATTTTACAATTTTTTATTTTATTTTGCTTATCGTGCCTCCAGTTGGCATGATTTTTGCATCTATTTATTATTATAAGAGTCATATAGAAAAATATATGGCTAAACGCTCAATAAAAGAAGGAGGATCACAATGTACAAGAAATTTGCCGCCCTATTGCTTGCAGTCATTATGGTTTTTGCCATGTTTGGCTGCCAAGGCGCCACCGAACCCAACCAAAACAACACCGTCGCCCCCACGCAGGGGAATAACGACCCCTCGCAAACCAATACCGAAAACAACAATGCTACGCAGAACACCGAAAAGGTATACACTACCTATACTCAGGTGTATTCTGCGGAAGTGAGCACGCTGAACTATCTGCAAAGCACCGCAACCGACGTTACCGTGCTCGGCTCGCTGTGCGTAGACGGCCTTGTGGAATTCGACCGCTACGGCGTTATGCAGCCCTGCCTTGCTGAAAGCTGGGACGTTTCCGACGACGGCACCGTATATACCTTCCACCTTCGCAAGGGCGTAATGTGGTACACCTATGAAGGCGAAGAATACGCCGAGGTCAAGGCGGGCGACTTTGTTGCCGCGGCCGAATATGTGCTCAATGCCGCCAACGCCTCCAAGGTGTCCAACACTCTGTATCACAACATTGCCGGCGCAAAGGACTACTACGACGGCACTACCGCCGATTTCAGCACCGTCGGCATAAAGGCGCTTGATGATTACACCGTTGAATACACCCTTGTTGCGCCGCTGCCCTATTTCATCAAGATGGTATCCCTTAACCCCTGGTTTCCCGCGCAGGCCGACTTCCTGGCCGAGCAGGGCGATCAGTTCGGCACAAGCAACGATACCCTGCTGTATTGCGCACGATCTTTCCATAATGCGCTTCATAACCAACCGCCTTGCCGTTATACACAAGGGCCGCATAGTGGAGCTTTCAGAAACTGAAAAGCTGTTTGCGCACCCGCTGCATCCATACACAAAATCGCTGCTTTCCGCAATACCCCAGCCCGACCCATTGAGCGAAAAGGGGAAAAAAACGCTGCCCTACGACCCATCCTGCCATGATTATTCCGTGGATAAGCCGGAATGGCTGGAGCTTGAGGACGGCCACTTTGTGCTTGCAAACAATAAAGAAGCCGAGCAATACAGAAAGGAGCTTGCAAACTGAACATGAACCACATTATTTCAAAATACTGCGCCGATGCGCAGGCATACATAGTCCCCTTCAGGGCCGGCAGCCCCCGCAGCGTAAGCATAGCGCCGGAGATAGACGCAGCCGTTGATTTGGCCATAAACGGCAGCTTTGGCGGCAATTTGGGCGAAACATACGCAATGACACTCCCCGTGGGAGATAAGCTTACAAGCATAATATTGCTTGGCCTTGGCGCAGACAAACTGAGCGAGAGAGATATCCACACCAAAGCGGCGCAGGCATTTAAGCAGGCTAAGCAGCTTGACGCAAAGCACGTTGCCATAATGCTCGATCAGGTAAGCGAATTGAGCGAATCGACCGAGCTTTTCGGTGCATTGGCAAGGCTGCCGCAGCTGGTTGGGTATACAAACAGCGGGCTTAAATCTAATCCGGAAAATAAAAGCTTTGAGCAGGTCGCGTTCGTTACCGCCGCAGACGGCCTTGACGCCGCCCTGAGCGAAGCGGTTGCAACCGCCCGCGGCACGATAATCGCGCGCAGGCTATGCAACCTAAGATCAAACGAGCAAACGCCGCAGTCCTTGGCGGCGGATACAGTCGCGCTCGGCAAGGAGTACGGCTTCGATGTGCAGCTGTTCGACAAGGCCGCCATAGAGGAGCTTGGCATGGAAAGCTTCCTTTCCGTGGCCCGCGGCGCGCACAACACCCCGCCCGTGCTTATCGTTATGCGCTATCTTAACGGCGGCGACTCTCCGCGCATCGGCCTTGTGGGCAAGGGTATAGTGTACGACAGCGGCGGTTACAGCATAAAAACCACGCCCGGCATGAAGAATATGTTTGACGATATGGGCGGCGCCGCCGCGGTGATAGGCGCAATGACCGCCGTTGCGGATCAGAAGCTTAAGGCTAACGTAATAGGCGTTATTGCCGCATGCGAAAACAAGATTGCCGCGGATGCTTACGTCCCCGGGGACATAATAGGCTCCATGAGCGGCAAAACGATAGAGGTCATAAGTGCGGACGCGGAAGGCAGGCTTACCCTTGCGGATGCGGTAACGTATATACAGCGCAAGGAAAGCTGCCGATTCGTTGCCGACATTGCCACCCTTACCGGCAGCGCAAAAACCGCCGTCGGCAAATACAGCGCCGCCGTGCTGACAAATAACGAAGAGCTGTATGCTTCCGCGCGGGAAGCCTCGCGCCTGTCCGCCGAGAAGATATGGCGGCTGGATAACGACCGCGAGATGCTGCCATGCATAAAAACGCCCGTGGCCGATTTGAAAAACGCCGGCAACGCAACGATGGACGGCGGCGGCTGCATGCTGGGCGGAATGTTCGTGGGCGAATTCATAGAAAACGATATCCCCTGGATACATATAGACATGGCCCCCGTAAACTTCCGCACGGAGCCGCCGGCATACTGCGCATACGGTGCAACGGGCTACGGCGCTTCATTGCTGTATCATTTGGTGAAGCATCTGCAAAGCAACGCATAAGGAGGGCATCAGCATGAAACCGCGTATAGGAATAATGAGCAGGTACCTTGCCAAGGATAACCGTTTTGTTACCAAGGCCGGCTATATTTATGCCATTTCGGCCGTGGGCGGGCTTCCCTTCCAAATACCCATAGCCGATATTGCCGACGTTGATGCAATAGCCGGCATGGTGGACGGCATAATAATAACCGGCGGCGCGGACGTAACGCCGCTGGTATACGGCGAGCAGCCCGTGCCTGCAATAGGCCCCACCTGCGGCGCGAACGACAGATTTGAAATAGCCCTTATCCATGCCGCGCTTGCAAAGAAAAAGCCCGTGCTCGGCATATGCCGCGGCATACAGGTTATAAACGTTGCCTTCGGCGGCACGCTTTATCAGGATATCCCCAGCCAGATATCCCGCGATATCTGCCATAATCAGGGCGCCGCCGGAACCGAGCGCACGCACAGCGTGGCCATTGAGCCGGGCAGCTATATGCACGGCATAGCCAAATGCGATACCATGCTTGTCAACAGTTTTCATCATCAGGCGCTCAATACCATAGGCGACGGGCTGAATGTAAGCGCGCGCGCAATGGACGGCGTTGTCGAGGCCGTTGAAAATGCGGATGGTTCCGTGTTCGCCGTGCAATGGCACCCCGAATTGCTGTATGCCGAAAATCCGGAGCACCGCGCCATATTTGAAGCATTCGTAAATAGGTGCGCCGCCAAATAGCGCCGCAATATAAACAGGCATTCACGCTAACACTGCCCGCAGGGTCCGCGCCGCATAGTCAGGTGCGGGCCTTGCGGCACTTTTATGCATGCCGCGCTATGTGTTATTAAGCAGCTGCTTTCTCTCTTTCCAGTCCGGCATCATCGCTGCAAGGAAATCATAGAATTGCTTTGAATGATCGGGATATATAAGGTGGCACAGCTCGTGCAGCACAACGTATTCAACGGCTCCTCTCGGCGCCGCGAGCAGGCGCTTATTCAGCGTGACTATGCCCTTTTTAACGTGGCATGTGCCCCAGCGCGATTTCATGTCCCTTATGCGCAGCTGCGGCCTTTCAACGCCGTATTTCTCAAACGGTGGATATAATTCGTACAGCATTTCGCCGAATACTGCCCGGCATTGCCCGTTTATGAAGTTATCAATCAGGCGACTTTTTCTGCCTAAATCATTAACATCCTTTACCGCTATGTGAATATATCCTCCTTCGATCGATACGGATTCCTTATCCGCGCGAAGCACCTGCAAAATATATTTCTGTCCAAGGAGCGTAATCATTTCACCGCTTATGTATTGCTCCAGCCGCTGTTCACGCCGCGCCGCTTTTTTGAATTTATCCTGTGCATTTGCAATAAACGCCGCCCTATCGCTTACAAACCCGTCAACTTCACTGTCGCTTATAAAATCATTTGCCGAAACGTATATGCTGCCGTCTCTGCGTATTCTCAAATTCATGTTTTTTACCATTTTGCGCTCCAGCGTATATATAAATTCTCTGCCCTGTGCAAAGACCGTTCTTACGGCAATGTTCCTCATGCTAAAAAATCCCCCGTAAGCAGGCCGTTTTGACCATATTCTATTTTTTAGTTTAGCACGCGGTACGGCGCATAGCAATCCCATCTTCACTTTTTCCTATTAAAGCAACAATGCGTATATTGGATCCCCATTCAGAAAAGAATATAATACGCATATAAAAATTGATATATCCGCGCCCATACCGCTCTGCCGCGTGGGCGAACCGGAGGAGGTTGCAAACGTGTTCCTGTTCCTTGCAAGCGACCTTGCCAGCTACGTCACAGGCGCAATAATAAGCGTTGACGGCGCAGCGCAGACCTGATAAAGCCAAAACCCAACCGGCCCTCCGCTTCCGCACATTGCCAAGCAGGGGGGCTTTTATAGTTCATCCAAAATTTTGAAAATCTTTCTGCCGATCCGCTCTATCTGTCTCTTTTTGCGCAGAAGCTTGCTTGTGCAGCATATATGTGCGGAATGAGTATGCCGTGCGGCAATTTTTTTCAGTTCGGCTTGTACCTTAATATATTGTCTGTATTCGGGTAAGCGCATTATAAACAGCAACTTTTCAGCGGAATATCCTTCAAACGGGTACTGCACGCCAAGCCATAAGCTATTTCCCATTGCCAGCATCTCCCATAATAGATGCATTTTATATATTATAGCTGATGTATAGCTTTGATAGCAACACCTACAATATAATTATAGGAGGTGCTGCATATGGCAAACGGTGAATACGGCGATATCGGCCTGCGTGTGCGGCAGCGCCGCGAAGAACTTGGCCTCACCCGTGAGAAAATGGCGGAGCGGGCAGGTTTGTCCGTTCAGTTTATGGCTTCCGTTGAACTTGGCAAGCAGAGCATGACCACGGACAGCCTTAAAAAAATATGCCGTGCGCTGTGCGTAAGCGCCGATTATATCGTGTTCGGTACCCGGCCCGGCTATTCAGAGCATGACCTTAACGCCGCCGTGGAGCCGCTCAGCGCGGAACAGCGCGCCTATGCGGAACAAATGCTGCGCACATTTGTTCAGGCCATACAGTCCCAAAGGTAACATATTCCATTCGTTCCAGCATTGCATTTTTTGCCCATTCTGTAAACAAAACCGCTATATTCTTGCACAATTCACATAATTAGACTACAATATAAGATGATATTTTATGCCTGAACGGGCAGAAAGAGGAAAAATGGCAAACGATAAGTATTCCGGAAGCTATAATGCAGGCCCCCAGCTTCCGTCATATATGAAAAAGAATATGACCACCGCCAAGCGCACAACGCAGCCCGCGGCGGCGCGAAGCACGGCAAAAAGCGGCGCAGCATCGGCGCGCACCTCCGCCGCGGCAAAGCGCACCACCACGACCCGCAGCACCGCGGAACGCAGCACAACAAGCCGTTCCTCCGCAAGGAGCAGCGCACAGCACAGCACCGCAGCACGCAGCTCTGCAACGCGCAGCACAGCAGTGCACAGCACCGCAGCCAAGGCGAATACCCGGCACGCGGCGAATCAAGTGCAGCATAAGAAGCGCAAAAGGAAAAAGTCCGGCAGCGGCGCGCTCAAATGGATCGCCCTGGCAGCGGCGGCGCTTATATGCGTAATAATAATAGTGTCCATAGCAAACAGCAGCGGCGCGGATGCCGTTGCGGACATGGATAAGCTGATGCAGACCGGCAAGCGGTTCAAGGCGGGCGTTAAGCTGATAGGCGTGGACGTGAGCGGCATGACGCCGGAGGAGGCGACAGGCCTTGTTAAGAACGCAGCCGAAAAGAAGCTGAAAACCGTTGCCGTCACCATAAGCAGCGGTGAAAACAGCTGGACGCTCGATTCCGACGCGATGGGCATGGGGTACGACATTGCGGACGCTTTGGCGGACGGGCTGAACTTCGGCCGCGGGGAGGACGACAACACCGTTGTTATAACCGACGGGGGCGTTGGCGAGTTCGATGCAAAGTATACATGGGACAGGGGAAAGATAATATCCGCCCTTGCTGCCATGAGCCAAAGCATAAACACGGAAGCTACCGCCGCCTATGCGGAACCCGTTACCGATTGGTCGCAGGAGGAGCGCTTTATTTACCATGCCGGCGAAGAAGGCATTACCCTTAATGAAGAAGCCACGGCCGATGCAATAGAGAAAGCCCTTGAGCAGGGTGAGTTTGTATGCACCGTTGAGGCCACGGTAAACGCCGTGCTGCCCGGCGGCAATATAGACGACCTTAAAGCCGCAACGTCATTCATCGCCAGCTATACCACCAAATTTTCCGCCCGCAGGGACGACGAGGTAAAGCAGAACCGCAAGTTCAATATCCAGAAGGCGGCGGACATAATAAACGGCAACACCATCCAGCCCGGCGAGGAATGGAGCTTCAATACGGTTGTCGGCCCGCGCACATACGAGCTCGGCTGGAAGGGCGCCAACGGCATAAGCGGCGGCAAGGAATACACCATTCAGGCCGGCGGCGGCATATGCCAGGTATCCACAACGCTTTATAACGCGCTGCTTTGCGCCAACATGGAAATTGTTGACCGCCGCGCGCATACAATACCTTCGGACTACGTTCCCGTAGGGCTTGACGCAACGGTGGATACCCGCGGCATAGACTTCGTTTGGAAGAACAATACGGATATGCCCGCGTATATATTCGCCAAGGTGGAAAACGTGGAAGGCAGCTCCAGCCGCCATACCATAACCGTTTACGTTTACGGCAAACCGCTCCCCGAGGGCGTAACATATCAATCAAGGAACGAGATAATAGAGGAACGTTCCCGCCAGGACGAGGCAATATACACAAACGACGCTTCCATACCCACGGGCTATCAGCTTGAGCGCGTGCAGGGGCATAAGTATTACGTTGCCGAGGCGTATCAGGACAAGTATGTGGACGGCAAGCTGGCCGAAAGCAAGCTGCTCTATACCGATAAATATAAGGGCAACCCGCCGGAGGTTTCCATAGGCACCGGCGCGCCGCTCGCATCCGGACAAACGCCCGATCCTGCATGGCAGCCCTACGGCACGGCGCTCAAGGACGCCAATTGACAAATTTCCGCGGCATTACCTGCCATTTGCTTGACAAAGGGGTGTGCAGCGGGGATAATAAAGCAAACAGAAAATAATATCAGGAGGACAAAATTATGGGCATAATCAAGGCCTTGACTGGCGCAATAGGCGGCGGTTTGGCGGATAGCTGGCTTGAGGTTATCGAGTCCGCTCCCATGGGAGACAACACCGTTTTCACCCGCGGCATAAAGGTGCGCAAGGGCGACAGCCGCAACCAGAACACCAAGGGCACAGCGGATACCGTGTCCAACGGCTCCATAATCCATGTTTACGATAACCAGTTCATGATGCTGGTTGACGGCGGCAAGGTAGTGGACTATACTGCGGAGCCCGGCTACTTCAAGGTTGATAATTCTTCCATGCCTAGCCTTTTCGGCGGCCAGTTCGGCGATTCTCTGAAGGAGACCTTCAGCCGCATCAAGTACGGCGGAACGCCTTCCTCCAGCCAAAAGGTATTCTTCATCAATCTTCAGGAGATAAAGGGCATTAAGTTCGGCACGCGCACCCCCATCAACTATTTCGACTGCTTCTATAATTCGGAGCTGTTCCTGCGCGCGCACGGCACCTATTCCATAAAGGTCACGGAGCCGCTCAAATTCTATGCCGAGGCCATTCCCCGCAACGCGGAGAGCGTGGACATAAACGACATAAACGAGCAGTATCTTAACGAGTTCCTCGAGGCCCTTCAGGCCGCCATCAACCAGATGAGCGCCGACGGCACGCGCATAAGCTTCGTAACCAGCAAGGCGCGCGAGCTTTCCAAGTACATGGCGAACGTGCTGGACGAGGAATGGAACCAGAACCGCGGCATGCAGGTGCAGTCCGTGGGCATAGGCTCCCTGTCCTATGACGAGGAAAGCCAGAAGCTCATCAACATGCGCAATCAGGGCGCAATGCTTTCCGATCCCAGCGTGCGCGAGGGCTACGTTCAGGGCGCAATAGCGCGCGGCGTGGAAGCCGCCGGCAGCAACACCGCGGGCGCGGGCGCAGCGTTCATGGGCGTTGGCCTTGGCATGAATGCCGCGGGCAACATGGCGGGCGCGTTCTCCGCCTCCAACCAGCAGCAGATGCAGTATCAGCAGGCTCAGCAGCAGCAGGCCCAACAGCAGCAGGCTCAGCAGGGCGGCTGGAAATGCTCCTGCGGCGCCACCAATGGCGACAATATGGCCTTCTGCCCCGGCTGCGGCAGCAAGAAGCCCGCTCCCAAGCCCGCCGAGGGCGGCTGGACGTGCTCCTGCGGCGCGACCAACGGCGCGAACATGGCCTTCTGCCCCAACTGCGGCAGCAAAAAGCCCGCCGAAGCGGCCGCCAAGTCCGCCTTCTGCCCCAACTGCGGCGCAAAGCTGGCCGACGGCGCAAAATTCTGCGTGGAATGCGGCACAAAGCTCAACTAAGTTTATCTGCAAAGGGGATGGCCTCGCGCCGTCCCCTTTTCCGTTTTCCGCAATAAAATTGCATATCCGCAAAAAAACTCTTTACAAACCCGCCCGCATACGCTATAATACATCTTGCGCAACGGAAAGCGCAGCAAATATGGGGCTTTAGCGAAGTTGGCTATCGCGCTACACTGGCAGTGTAGAGATCACCGGTTCGAATCCGGTAAGCTCCACCACATTTGATAAATCCGAACTTAATCCCGATAGGGAATGGGTTCGGATTTGTTGTTTATATGGAAGATGTTGTTGGGTAGGGTGTTGACGAGATTGTAGACATGGTTTGTTGTGCTTTGCTAAGGTTGATTACAAGTTCATCCTGGCAAAATAAAGCAAACCATGTCGATTTTTGTTTGTGCAACTTATCGCACATTATTCATGTTTTTATTTATGCTCTCTTTTTTCCGCGGTTCCTTCTCCCCAGATCTCCCGCCCCAAACTCACCCTATTATTGCCTCTCCCACACCAAGCATCTTCTTTACCGTTCCACCCTCCCATCCCGGACCATACGTCCCATAATTTGCGCAATAAAACGAACATAAAAACGAGGTGCAGTTCAAGCCCGTCAACTTTTCTATTGGTAAAAAATACCAACACCCAAAACGCATGGTAAAGATTGACAAACGAGGGATGGGGTGATAATGTCAAAGAAAAGAATAAACAGGTTCCATGTTCCGCCCGAAGGTGGGCGGCTAAGAGGGAAGACGGGTGAGATCCCCGCACGGACGCGCCGCTGTAAAGGCCGAGCCGGCTGCATATGCCACTGAAGCGATTTGGGAAGGCGCAGCCGGCGCACGAGGCCTGAGTCAGAAGACCTGCACGGAACAGGCTTCGCCACGCGAACTGGCACAGAGAAGCGCCCGCACACCGGCATCGGAGCAGGGCGTTTTTGATATACAAATAACCGCCGAATGCATGGAAGGCTGCAATATATCCGCACAAAATAACGCGCTGCGGGGATGAGAAAGGAACCCGTATGCAGCGGAGCATAACAAGAAAGAGCATAAACGATTACAAGCAATATCTGTTTGCGGCGGAAAAGGCAAAGGCAACCGTAACTAAATATATAAATGAAGCTGAACGGCTGGCGGAGTATCTGAACGGCAATCAGCTCAGCAAACGCGCGTTGCTCGAATACCGCGAAATACTTGCGGAGAACTTCAGCAGCCGCACGGTTAATACAAAGCTTGCGGCAATAAACGGCTACCTTTCCTTCATAGGCGCGGATGAATATAAAGTGCAGCTGCTAAAGGTGCAGCGAAGGGCTTTTATAGACGAAAGCCGGGAACTGAGCGCTGCGGAATATAAACGGCTGGTCAACGCGGCGGACGTGGGAGGGAACGAAAGGCTGAGTCTTGTAATGCAAACCATATGCGCAACGGGTATAAGGATAAGCGAGTTGAGCTACATAACCACCGATGCCATTGAAAAGCATCATACCGAAATACGCCTGAAGGGCAAAAGTCGCACGGTGCTGATACCGAATAAGCTTTGCAAAAAGCTTGCCGAATACGCAGCGCGGCAGCATATAGACTCCGGCGTTATATTCCGCACGAAAAGCGGCAGGCCGCTTGACAGGGCAAATATTTTCCACGATATGAAAAGAATATGCGATGCGGCGCATGTGGAACGGAGCAAGGTATTCCCACATAACCTGAGGCATCTTTTTGCCCGTGCCTTTTATTCGATTGAGAAGAATCTCTCCCATCTGGCAGATGTGCTGGGCCATAGTTCTATCGAGACCACACGCATTTACGTTGCCGCGAGCAGCAGACAATATGAACGTATGCTTGATAAGATGAAGTTGATAACATAAGAATACCACGGAATACTGTTTCTGTGGTAATACAAGTAAAACATTCCTTGTACCTTGTAATTATAGCATCCGGAATAGGTCTAAATCAAGAAAATAATTCGTTTTTTTGTCACAATTACGCAATTATGGCAAGCACTTTCCGTATAGGCGCTTATATGTGCTGTTTCGGTGTATTTCCCCTGCTCACAGCGTATTATTCAATAACTTTCAATCAATAGAATCGGTTAGCTTATCCATGTCTATACCACAGAAACAGTATTCTGTGGTAAATAAAAAAATAGAGGAACGTCGTGGCTCCGGACGAAAACCGGAGATGAACAAGGGAATCGGGTGGAAATCCCGAACGGCACCGCCGCTGTAAGCGCCGAGGCTCCATCATGGCATAGGCCGGTCATTGGGAAACTGAGAAGGCGATGGAGACGCAGGATAATATCCATAAGCGTGAGTCAGAAGACCTACGGGGTTTGTAGTTGGTGCGCCCGTGCGGTAAAACGGCGCATGAACAGTGCTTTGCAAAAATGCGGTTGCGGCAATTTTAGGGGAGAACCCCGGAATTGCCGCAATTTTTTATGCTTAGGAGGGAAAAACATAATGGCACAGGCACAAATCGGAACGGATCCTCATGAAAAGACTCGTCTTGAACTGGAGCAGAAGTTTGCGAAGGAACACAGCAAGGCAAGCGACGAAGAACTGCTCGCCTACCTTAGGCGGCAAGCGCAGGAGCTGGGCAGACTGCCCGAAAAAGCGGACATAACAGGCTATCAGCTAATAAAAAGTCGTTTTGGCCCATGGCCGAGGGTGCTTGAAAAGGCGGGACTGAAACCGCCCACGCAGCGCAAAACCATGCGCGAAAAGCGGGAAGCCACCCGCCGCCGCAGGAAGGAGTATAAGAAACAGGAAGAAATGAAAACAAAGGAGCGGAATGAGAATGAAGCTTAAAAGGATAACGCCGCTTATAGCCCTTGTCATCGCGGCTATACTCTGCTTCACGTCGTGCAGCGGCAGCAACAGAGCGGCAGAAACGGAAACAAGCGGTAGGCTCGACCTTGATTATGTAGAAAACGAAAACGCGACGCAGGCCGAACCGGAAGCCACCGAAAGGCCATGGTATGCGTTTATTACCGACGCTTTCAGCTTCGGCACGGCGAACAAAGGCTCGACCAAGGCGGCAGCTCAGCCCACATCCACGCCAGACAGTGTGAGGGAGCTATACGAGCAGGGCGACGCGCCGACGGAGCGGCCCGAAAAGAACGCCAAGCCAACGGATGCGTCCAACACGGAAGCGACGCCGTTCGTACCGCCGATAGAAACGCAAAAGCCGGGCGCAAACGGCACGAACGCGCCCGAACCGAGCGCAACGCCCGCTCCCACTCTCGTACCGACAGCGGAGCCGAAGAAGAACACCGTAACCATTCAGATCCGCTGTGACACGGCCGTTAAAAACGGCATGCACCGCGAAGCAAAGTGGGCGGGAATAGTTCCGGCATCCGGCTGCATATTGGATACGACCGAATTCGAAATAGAGGACGGGAATACGGTGCTGGACGTGTTGAAGATGGCGCGCGATAAGTTCCGATTGCATATGGAATACTCCGGCGGCAGCGGCAGCGGAGCATATGTGGAAGGCATAAACAACCTTTATGAGTTCGACGGCGGGCGCTGGAGCGGATGGATGTACTGCGTTAACGGCTGGTATCCTAACTACGGCTGCGGCGCGTACTACCTTAAACCGGGCGACAAGATAGAATGGAACTATACCTGCGACCTTGGGCTTGACCTTGACGGCAGCTGGTGGGAAGGGGCGCAGGACTGGAAGGATTCGCATGAATAATGTAATCATATCAACGCATGGTCTGAAAAAGTATTATTTTGTCGGCGAAAGCACCGTAAAAGCGCTTGACGGAGTGGACATGACCGTGAACAAAGGGGAGTCCGTATGCATAGCCGGGCGCAGCGGCAGCGGTAAATCTACAATGCTCAATATGCTTGCTGGGCTTGAACTGCCCACATCCGGAACCGTGCAGGTGGCAGGTAAGCGGCTTGAGAGCATGAACGAAAAAGCAAGGATACGCTTTCGGAGGGACGATATAGGCTTTGTATTCCAAAGCTATAATCTCATGCCGCAGTATACGGCGCTTGAAAACGTTGCATTGCCGCTCGCAATACGCGGCGCACCGCTCAAGCTGAGGAACGAGATGGCGGAAGCCGTGCTCGTGCGCGTGGGACTAAAGGAGCATATACACCATAAGCCGGGCGAGCTTTCCGGCGGTCAGCAGCAAAGGGTGGGCATAGCAAGGGCCATAATTACCCACCCGCCCATAGTGCTGGCGGACGAGCCTACGGGCAATCTGGACACGGGTACGAGCGAGGAAACGATGGAGCTTTTGACAGGGCTTTTCCGCGAAAGGGGAACCACGTTTATACTCGTATCGCACGACCCGGGAATGCGCAAATATACGGATCGAACAATAACCTTCAGCGACGGAAGGATAAGCAATACATTAGCGGAGGAATAAAACAAGTGAGCAAAAAGTTGAAGAAGATCACGGCACTTATGCTCGTTGCGGCGCTGGCGTTGGCATTCGCGCTGCCGGCATTGGCGGAAAACGGCAGCGAAACCCATGCGCCGGGCGCGGAAAGTACCCCTGCGCCGGAAGGCACGCCCGCACCCGAGGAGACTAAGGAGCCTGAAAGCACTCCTGTGCCTACCATACCCGTATCCGACGAAAAGCCGAATACGGACATAGCGGTGATACCCAGCAACGCTAACGCGCTGGTGCTTATGGACGTTGGCGCGCAAAGCCCCAAGGGTGAACCGGGCGACGTTGTAACGATAGTTCTGCCGGTGGCGGTAAACAGGGAATATCTGCCGAGCGAAAGGTATATGCTCCGCAACATAACCGTTTCACCTAAAATACCTAAGGATGCGTCCGTATCAAGCTGGCCGTTCGACCTTATAAACGCAAGCTATACAAGGCACCTTGACGATATGTCGTATAACTCCACCGCGGAGATATATTACGATTTCCGCATAAGCGAGTTTGCCAAAAAAGGCGTATATCCCGTGAACTTCGAAGTAAGCGCGACGGTGTGGAGGTATGACGATGTGAACGGTACCTCCATAACAGAGGACGTAACATTCAACCTTTGCGTGTATGTAACGCTTATGGGCAACGGCAGCGAATCGGGCATAACGACCAATTTCGGTCCGCTGCAAATAGCGGCCGCCAATCAATCCGGCGTGTTCGAATCCCCAATATTGAAGCCCAAGCAGAACGTTACGCTGCGCGTACCCATAGTGAATAAGGGCGGCGTGCTTAAAAACGTTACCATATCCCCTGTTATATCCAATTCACTCGATGAATTCCCGTTTATAGCGGAAAATGTGAACTACGGCAGGTACTTTGAACGCTGGGAATCCGGCGGGATGGCATACGTTGAATATAACTTCACCGTTTCGTATTATGCCACCAACGGCAATAAGCCCGTTAAGTTCCTTGCGACCTATTATGAAAACGGCGAACCGCAGCAGTGCGCGTTTTCAACATATGTATACATAACCAACGGCTACGTCGCGCCCATAGAGAAGGCAGAGACCGCCATGTCCGTAATGGTATCGGGCTATAAGCTGTTTGTAAACGGCGCCGAGGTATCCGGCCTTATGGCGGGCGACGACGCAACGATACGGCTGACACTTATAAACAACGCAAAGAAGGATACATCGCTCAAAAACGTTGCAACGCTATCGCTTGCCAACTCAAACGGGCTTACGCTTACCGTTGGCAGCAGCGATGCGGCGTATGTGAGGGCGATAAGTCCGGGTGAAACAGCTGAAGTTGAATTTAACGTTTCCGTAAAGAGGGATGCGGATGTAGGCGCATCCACCGTAGGCGTGAACCTTACATATGAAAACAGCGATTCCATAGCCGGCAAAGCGGCGCAGACCATAATGATACCCATAAGCCAGCCCATGGATATAGCGATAGACGCGCCTATAGTATACGGCACGCCTACGCAGGGTTCGCCCGCGTCCATAAATCTGAACATGGTGAACATGGGCCGCGGCAAGGCGCTCAACGTAAGGATACTTGCGCTTGAAGGCATATCCATGGCGGAAAGCTACTACGGCGGAGATCTGCTGCCCGGCGGTACGCTGAGCGCGGATTTTCAGGTGAACTGCACCAAACTCGGCGAGTTCACGGGCAAGCTGCTTGTGCAGTATGAGGATGCGAACGGGCAGCAGTATACACAGGAAATTCCCCTGACGCTGAACGTGGAGGAAGCTAAGCCCGCTTCAAGCGACGCGGTGATAATAGGCGGCGATGCGGATGTTGACTCCACCAACGTAAGGGGCGGCGGACTGCCTTGGTGGGCATGGCTGCTGATAGCGCTGGCGGTGATAGCGATAGTGATAATAGCGATAGTATCATCCAAGAACAAGAATAAGAAGTTTAAGGATGCTTACAACGATGATATAAGCGACATGATCGGCGGTAAAAAGGCATGACGTTCTTTGATTTATTCCGCTATGGCTGCATAAATCTGTGGCGGCGAAAATCGAGGACGGTACTTACGGCGCTATCTATGACGATAGGCGTAATGTGCATAATAGTGCTGATATCGGTAGGGCTTGGGTATGAAGCTTCGTACCGTGAAAGCATAGAGCAGTTGGGCAGCCTTACAAAGATAGACGTGACGCCCGCCGATCAAACGCTGCTGGATAAAACGGCATTGCTTAACGAAAAGGCCGTGAACGCCTTTAAGAATATAGAAGGGGTCGAGGCCGTGACGCCGGTTGTGCAGAAGAGCGCATATATAAAGTGCGGCAACTTTGTGAACATGGTGCGCATATACGGAATGGACGTGAGCACGGCGGCAAGCTTTCAGCTTGAGCCTGAACGCGGCGAAGCCCCCGGGGAGGGGACGAGGCTGCACCCGGATGTGATGTTCACGGATGATGTGGCGGCGACATTCTCGGACGCTAAGAACGACTGGGCCGCCGCTGTCGATGCGGACGGCAACGCGCTGATAGACCCGTTGGCGGCTAACATAAAGCTGACATTTGATTATTCAAACCTTTCGGGCGAGCAGAGGGCGGACGGCGACGGCCGCGCGCTGCCGATGGGCAATTTTTATACGCTAAACGTTACCGGAGTATGCTCAACGCTCAACAACACCTATTCAACTTCCGCCTTCATGGATTTTGACCGGTTGAACGAATTGATAGACGCAAACGCGGACTATCTTGGCGCAAGGAAGGATGAAAAGCTGCTTGCGGAGGAAAAGAAAAACGGTCCGACATATGAGCTGGTATGGATAAAGGTGAAAAACGTTGAGGACGTGCAGAGGATAGCAAAGCTGATACGGAACAGCGGCTTGTCGGTATATTCGCTCAACGATATGCTTGAAACGGTCCGCACTCAGTCTCGCCAGATACAGGGGATGCTGGGCGCAATAGGTGCGGTGGCGATGCTCGTGAGCGCGATATGCGTAGCAAATACGATGATGATGTCCATAACCGAGCGCACGAAGGAGATAGGCATACTGAAGGTCATAGGCACCTCGCTTGGCAGCATCTCTGGCATGTTTTTGATAGAGGCGCTGATATTGGGCATATTGGGCGGCATATTCGGCCTTGGCCTGAGCTACGCGGCGCAGAAGCTTCTGCCCGTACTGTTTGAGAACATGCAGGTGAGGAGCATAATCCCGGCGTGGCTTGCCGTGGCGGGCGTTGCGTTTTCCGGCGTGGTTGCGCTGATAGCGGCCATACTCCCTGCCCGCCGTGCGATGCGCATAAGCCCGAACGCGGCCATACGGACGGAGTGATGCATATGAGAAAGCTTTTACCTATTATATTGGCATTCATGCTTATGCTTACCGGATGCGGGATGGGAGAAGAAGGCATTGTGCAGATACTGGAGGACGAACAAACCCTGCAAAGTGCTGCGCAGCCCGAGGAACAGCTTATCGAGCGCCGTATAGAGATGACCGGAGATATTTCGCAGCCGGGCACCATGGCCATAATGTGCAGCGAAGGATACTGGCGCACATGGCGCGTGGAAACGGCCGACCAAAACGGCGAAGTGAAAGAATACCGATACGAAATCGAAAGCATGCTTCCGCAGGATGCGGAGCCATCCGCCGTGCCGGTAACGATAACGTTCAACGGCGATATGCTTAAGGTGGAGGGCGAGGCGATAGCAATGGAATCGCCCATGCAGCTTATGCTTAACATTGAGAATGGCAAAGAGCTGACGTTCAGTGTGGTGCATGACAGCGAAGAGGAAACCTTCACCGTGCGTCCGGCTGACGAAAAAGAGTAGATCAACATTGCGGTATACGTTTTTATCACAATAACAGGAGGAGAAAATGAAACGCACAAGAACTAATGCAAAGCTGTTGGCGCTTATATTGGCGCTGGTGTTTGCGTTTGAGCTGCTGCCCGCGCATATGGCGAGCGCGGCGGAAAACATCAGCAGATGGCCCGCGCTCGTGGGCGAAAGCGGCTGGCCGACGACGAGCAGCTATATTCAAACCAGTTCAATAACCAGCGATGAGTATCCCGGCGTCGGCAACATGATGCTGAAAAACACCGGCAGTGATGACATCAGCCCTATAAAAAAGGTGCAGATACCAGGGCTTGACCCAGGCGCACCGATAGAAAAATATAACCTTACGCTTAGCGTGACGCATCTTGTTGCTGATCGCAAAGAGGCAGGCACGGCGGAGAACGTGTATGAAACGATAAAGCTGCCGCGCGCGAATTATTATTACCCGCAGCGCGTGATGCTGCGTGCGCAAAACGGCAGGGAATGCCCCGTATACATAGTCGCAATTCCCGAACAGCACAGCTATAAGGATGAAAAGTACGATTACTCCGAAGTAATAGACCTTATGCTTGAGCTGGACGTGCGCACACAGGCCCTCCTGAGCGAGCTGAAGAGCACCAACAAGGCGGAAGTAGGCGGATACTATCCTGATATGCAGGAAGCTATCTACAGCATGAACAACCGCTTGGGTACTTCAAGCCTGTATATGTACTGGCGAGTTGCCGGAGGAATTGACTTCAAAACAAAAATGGAAGAAATGTTTGAGGTCAAGAACAGGCATACCGATCTTAGCCCCGAGCAGTGCAAATACGTACTTACCACCATGGCCCAAGAATGGCTGGACTATTGCAGTGAACGTATTAAGCAGCCCGAAATAGCATCGCTGCGCGTGCTTGGCGCGGAAGCCGTAAAGACCGGCACTAACGAATTTACGCTGAGCCTGCCTGCGGGGACGGACTTCAGCAGCGCAGAAAGTACGCTGGAAATAGAGTTCATAGGCAGAGCGAAAGCAATAGTGGACGGCAAATGGGCCAACGGTCAAACGCTGTTCATTGAATGCACCGCGTGGGATCAGGCCACGGGCGTTGAATTCGGCAGCATAAAGAATATGTACCGCCTGAAGCTGACCACGGGCAAACCCACGATAAGCGTCAGGTACTTTGCCGTAAACGACAGGGTCGCCACTATAGACGAAGCGGCGGGCACTATATCGCTCAACCTTGATACGGCGTGGGATTGGAAGCAGACGCCCGTTGTGGAATGCTCCGGCAGCGGCTATGAGTTCCTTGATGAAAACGGCGCCGTTGTGGCGGCGGATGCGGACGGCAAAACAGACCTTAGCGCGGTAAAGACGCTGCGCATCGAGCTGGACATAGCCGGCGGCGAATACACGAAGGATTACGCGCTCAACATAACCCGCGGCAATTCCGCGGAATGCGAGCTTAAAGCCTATTCCGTAGGCATAGAAAACGAAAAGGTTGAAATAAGCGGCACAAACGTGACCGTAACAATACCGTTTGACACGGATTGGAGCACGCTGAAGGCCGAATATACCGTATCCTACGACGCGACCATAAAGGCGACCGCAGGGGAAGATTTCGAGAATTCCGAAGCGAAGCCCATAGTTTACCGCGTAACGGCGCAGGATGGCAAAACATATAAAGATTACAGCGTTGTGGTCAAAAAGGAGAAGGCTTCCGGCGAATGCAAGCTGATATCCTTTAAGTACGGCGCGGTTGCCGGCAGGATAGATCACGACAAAGGCACCGTAACTATGACTCTGCCCGCGGGCTCGAACACAACGTTCGCCCCGAGCATTACAATATCCGAATTTGCGGCCATAACGCCCGAAATAGGCGCGGCGCAGGATTTCTCCCGCCCCGTTACATACACCGTAAAGGCGCAGGATGGCACGGAAAAGAAATACAGCGTTACCGTTACCGTTTCCGCCCCGCAGGATAATCCGGACAGGGAAAAGCTCCAGGACCTGCTCAACGGCATAATATCCTCCTATAAGTCCAAGGCGAGCCTTGGCAGCTGGGAGCAGATGGACCTTGGCATTTATGCCAACCCCGCGCAGGGCAGCACCACGCAGTATATAGACCTGGCGGAATGGGCGAAGAACTGGAAAGTGACCGCTTCCACCATGAATACGGTGGTTGAGCGCAACATAATCGCCCTGACCGCAAACGGCTATGATTGTTCCAATCTGGCTAAGTACAATAACGGCGAACCGTTTGTGAACAGCAGCGGCGAGCAGATAGACAACCTGTTTGACGACCTTGAGCGCGTGCAGATATACGGCATGATGGGCGATGCGTTCGCGCTTATAGCGCTGGACATGGGCAATTACACCGTGCCTGAAGGTTCAAGGTATTCAAGGGACAGCATACTCAGCAGGATAACAGGCAGCGGCAAGCTTATAACCGGTACAGAGGTGGACATGGGCGCAATGAACATGTATGCCATAGCGCCTTATGTTGACGACCCCGTGCATGGCGATAAAGTAAAGAGCCTTATACAGGAAGGCATAGAGAGCATTGCCAAGGCCATGAATCCTGACTTTACATTCACATACAGCGGCTTTGCCAACAGCGAATCCACGTCCCAGGTAATATGCGCGCTGTGCGCATGCGGCGTTGACCCGTATACCGACCCGCGCTTTGGCGACGGAAAGACCAACATAGTCACCCAATGGGTGGATAAGTTCGCCTGGGGCGGCGGCTTTAAGCACGTTGTATCCGAAACGCAGCCCAACAGCATGGCAACCGAGCAGGGCTGCTACGCGCTTGAATGGTATCTTGGGTTCCTTGAACGCGGCGGCGCGGGCAAGGCATACCATATGTATTACAACCGTTATAACTTCGCAAAGACCCTCTCTGCCGAGGCAAACATACTCTCCTTTGCAATAGATGGACAGAAGGGCGAAATAACCGAAGGCGAGCGCAGCACAATCGCCGTTACCGTGCCGGATGGCATGCCGCTTGACAGCATCACGCCCGAAATGGTTTTGTCCGCAGGTGCAAAGCTTATCGTTCCCGAACTGCCGGTAAAGCTGGTGGCGGGTACTGAGCAGCCGTTTGTGGTGCAAGCTTCCGACGGAAAGACCACCAAGACATATTATGTCACCGTTACCTACGGCAACGTGGACGCAACGGGCGCGGATATACCTGCGGACGGCATAACGCTTGAGGACGCGAACAGGCGCGCTCTCAACATTGTTGAACGAAAGGTAACGAACACCGCGGACGGCACGGATATAGTGCTGATAATAAACAACACGGTGGATCTGACCAAGCTGCGCATAAAGGGCGAAGCGTCCTACGGCGCGGAGGTAACACCGGCGCTGGACGGCAAAAAGACGATGGACCTTTCCGACTTTACGGAGTTCACCGTTGTATCTGGCGACAAAAAGACCACCAATAAGGTGCGCGTAAAGGTAATGATAGCCGCGCAGGCGGAAATGCTTACGTTCCGCGTACAGGTGGACGGAACATGGTACAGCGGCGTTATAGATAACGACAACAACACCATAACCGTTTCCGGCGTGGACGACAGCGCGCTCACTACCACCCTGCTTACTGCGGAAGCCACGTTCACGGCGGGCAGCAAATGCTCCCCCTCGTCCGGCGCGGCAGTGGACTTCTCCAACGTTGTTGAATATACCCTCACCGGTACAGACGCGCTTGCCGGCCGCACATATAAGGTGAAGGTGCTCAATAAAAACGGCAGCCTGATAACCGCCGGCGGCAGCACGCCCGTAAGTTCGGATGCCATGATAACCGGCTTCAACGCGCTGGGCACGGAAGGCGTTATAAACCACGGCGCGGGCACGATAGTCATAACCCTGCCTTACGGCACAAACGTTACGGCAGTCGCGCCTATAGTCACCGTCAGCGCTGGGGCGAGCGTAACGCCCGGCTCTTACCAGATGGTGAACCTGTCCGTTCCAGTTGTATACACGGTGGTGAACGGTAAAACGACCAAGCAATACACGGTAAGCGTTGTATATCAGCGCAGCGTTGCGGATCAGCTTTGGGACAAGATGGCTGAAGAAGGCAACAACTCCGTTAAGGATCACCAGGTGAGCCACGACCCGCACGGCCTGCCGGGCGGATACGGTTCATATTGGGATTCCTCTAAGGGATATAACCAGCGGGGCAGCAGCTCCGGTTGGGGCAATCTTGGCACGGGCTGGAGCAGCACCGGCACGGGCAGGGCATGGAACAGCTCCCGCGCCGAATGGACCAATGTACTTGATTGATAATGTATTCAATGCGGAAGAGTTGAAATACACGGAGGAAAACATATGAAAGCTAAAAAACTGTTGTCCCTTCTGCTGGCGCTTATAATGTGCGCGGGCCTTGTGCCTGCGCAGGTGCTGGCGGCGGGAAATATGACCCTTATGATAAATACAGAGGGCATAGAGAATGGCACCGTGGAGATAGTATCCATACCGGACGGCGCTACGCAGGACGGCAATACGGTCACCGGCCTTACGGCGAAAACGTCGTTCGTAACGGTTAAGGCCACGCCTAAGGAAGGCTACGAATTCCTTAACTGGACAGTCAAAATATCCCCGAACGGCACAAAGTGGCTGAGTACCGCCAAGCCTAACTCTGGTTATGTGCTTAAAAGCGGGCAGACGTTTGCTTCCAACCCTATTGAAATAGCAAACGGCACAATGGCCAAGTACCTTCAGCTAACGCCTAACTTCGGCATACCTCTCAAGCTGGCCGTTGAATCGAGCGACCCTGAAATGGGCGAGGTTGTGCTGGGGCCGAACACGGGCAAGCAGCTCACCGAAAAAACCGAAAGGGGCTACGTCGGCAGTTATAACGCGGGCAACGTGGAAATAGGCTACCGGCTGAAGGATAGCGAAAAGTACCAGTTCGTGGGCTGGGCAATACGCTATACCAACGGCGAAAGCGGCATAACCGAAGATTTGGATCCCTATCATTATATGGATCTTAGCATGCGTCCCACGACAACCTGGCCGTATGATAAGAATCCTTGGAGCAAGGACGATACCGTTGTCGGAAACACTGTGCGCGACCTTATTAGTTACAATAGGAAGGGCATAAAGCACGACATCACAATAACCGCCATGTTTAACGACAAAACTTCGCCCAACTATACGCTGGCCGATGACAACTGGAAAATCGGCATGACTGTACGTCCGCAGAACGGCAATCAGTCCATATATTCTGCTAACGTGACGGGATGGGACAATACCACCAACGAAGTAGTTGCGGAATTTAACGGCGCCGTTACCGCAGCCGAATTGAAGGACGCAAATACATATTTTATTAGTATGCCTATCGGCATGGATGGCGGTACGATAAGAACAGCGTCCGGGCTTACGGTGGAATTCACCGATGAAAAACCCGGCTATACCTATGGTGTTGGTGATATTCAAGGTTTGTCTCCAACTACATATCATGTGGGAAACTTTGCCGATGTATACGAAATACATTTCAACGTGCTTGATAACAACGGCAATACCAAGCCCGGCGTTATAAGGCTGAACCTTAAAAACAGGGGCAAGCTCACTGCCGAACACGGCGCTGTGCAGTACCTTGGCAAGCAGTATGAAAACGGCAGCGTAATAGACTTTATCACCGATAGCGATGGCGAGGCCACCATGACCGCCGTGCCGGAAGAAGGCTACAAGCTGCTCAAATGGATAATAAACGGCACAGAATATCCCGCCAACGGCAACGACATAACCTTTGCCGTGCCGGAAAGCACGTTTGATATTCAGGCCGTGTTTGCCGCGCCCGAATTTGTGGTCGCGGGCAAAACTCCCCGCTTTGACATAAGGGATAACCTGCTTGAGCTCACCCCGTTTGTCACTCTGGCGACGGAAGGCACCGTGACCGGCTGGTCTAACGATACGGACGAGCAGGTGGTCGTAACGTTCAATAACGTAGGCACGCTGCCCCAGTACGTTGCCGCGTATTATAGGCTGAACAAAGATTCCTATGCGCCTGACGGAACATCGCTTTCCTTCGGCGGCAGGGAGACCGGAGAGAAAGGCTCATGGCTCAGCTGGAGCAGGTATTACTATACCCAGCTTAATGCGGACGATTATGAAATACCCTTTACCATTACCGATAAGAACGGCTTTGTAAAGCGCGGCGTGATACGCTTCGAGCGCGACGGCAAGGCCGGCATAGAAGCCGAACACGGCAGCGTTATATATAACGATACCGAATATACCAACGGCCAAACCATAGACGTTGCCGCGGGCGAAATAACCCTTCAGGCCAAGGCGGACGAAGGCTATGCTTTCGCGGGCTGGGAAATAGCCGGCAAGGAATATTCCGATAATCCGCTGACCATTGAAGCGGACGGCAAGTTCTTCATTATAAAGGCCAAGTTCGCCAAGCTTGTTACCGTAAGCACGGGCGAAGGCATAGTTTCCGAAGGTGCGGCCAGGTTTGCGGACGACGAAACGGCTGAAAGCAAAACCGTTGCCGCGGGCGAAAGCGTAAGCTTAACCAACGTGCCCGGCGAAAAGAGCAAGTTCGCCAGGTGGCATGTTGATTACGAAAAGGCGGAAGGCAAGTTCATGCCCGCCGAAGAAGGCCGCCATTATACCCTTGGCGAGGGCGCAAGTTATACCGACGGCACCATTACCATAGTTACCAAGGAATATAACATTAAGGTATATCCCGAATTTGAGCGGACTTACAGCATAACCCTGCAGCAGGCGGAAGGCGGCAAGGCGAGCTTCGCCGAACCCGTAAGCGCCATAGGCAAGGATGCCGTATCCGGCCTTACCAAGGATTCCGCCGCTGTAACGTGGGAACGCGAGGTCGAAACCGGCTACAGGTTCGTTAAATGGGGCATAGAATACTTTGACACGGCCAAAAACGAATGGGTAGCCGACCCGACCGGAGGTGGCTCAACTGCGATATACCGTTACTGGACTCCCGTAAACGGCGACGGCCGCATGAGGCCATCAATGTCCGTAAAGGTGACGGAATATGACCTGCGCATAACTCCGCAGTTCTCCAAGGGACTTACCGTTGAAGCTGTGGCAGACCCTGCCGCAGGCGGCACGGCGGAAGTGACCGGCGATACTGACGGCTACTTTTATAAAAACCAATACGCCAAGCTGAAGGCGGCCGCTACTGACGGATACGCTTTCGGCGGCTGGACGATAGAATACAGACAGGAGGACGGCACCTACGCGCCCGCTGTGGCAGGCACACATTATAGAGCTATAATAGGCAGCGCAGACACGGCGGAGATCACCGCGGCCGTGCTGGATCACAGCCTCCGCTTCACAGCCAAGTTCACCAAGCAGCTCTACGTGGAGCTTGCTCAGGGCGAGCACGGCACGGCGGAGTTCGTGGGCGTAACGCCGGACGCGAACAACCGCGTGTATGGGCCGGACGACAGCACCGGCAACATAGTTGCAACCGTTAAGGCCACGCCGGAAGAGGGGTATGTGTTCGGCGGCTGGGACGTTGTGGATGCTGAAACCGGCAATTCGGTTATGCCTTCCGAACCCGGCTTTGATTTCTATTACGAGATAGCCGACGGCGGCACCGTGGCCAGCAACCCCATGGGCGTGGGCTTCTCTAAGAGCGAGATGGATCGCTACCACGTTAACCTGAAAATAAAGCCGGTATTCGGCAAAGGTATAAAGGTTATAGTTGGCAGCGACAACAGCGCATACGGCACCGTAACTCCCGAAGGCGAGAACATCATTTCGGGTACCAACGGAAGACTTGATTTCAGCGCGAAGCCCGCTGAAGGCTGCATGTTCATGGGTTGGGAAGTAACCTATGCCGACGGCACCGAGATACCCGATGAAGAAAAGGGCAACATGTTCATGTTCAACGTGAACACCGTTAACAATGACGAAACGGGCGACAATAATCAGCTGCTGACGTTCAACTGTGAGAAGGATCTGAAGCTGACGGCGCACTTCGTCAAGAAGGGTGAGCCTAACTTCGTAAGGTATAACACCAATTCTTACCACGCCGGCTGTCTGATGATGCCCGAGTCTACAATTTATGCCCCCGGCAGAACTGTGCCTTCAAGCTTCACCGGCTGGTCGAACGACCTGTCCGAACCTATCGTGATAACGTTTAACGCTGCGGCACAGGCAGATAAGGCCGTAAGTATATTCTATCGGTATAGGTATACGGTACTTGCCGCGCCCGATGTGTCGTTTGACTTTGGCGAAGGCACTGAACACAGTAATGCGAGCGATTCCACGAGAAGCTATAAATATACCTTCTCCGAGGAAGAAGCCGCTACGCTGTACGAACTGCCGTTCACCGCGACCGATGCTAACGGTAACGTGAAGAATGGCGTTATACGCTTCGCCCCCGCACGCCGTGCACTGATAGAGGCCGAAAACGGCGCCGTGTCCTATAACGATGCGACCTACGCCGCGGGCAGCATAATAGACTTCCCTGCGGGCGAAGCCACCATCACCGCCGCCGCCAACGAAGGCTATGCCTTCGCAGGTTGGGAGATAGAAGGCGTTGAGTTGAGCGAAGAACAGGCCAAGAGCGAGACCATCACCTTCAACGTGCCGGAGAAGTTCTTCACCATAAAGGCGAAGTTTGAGGTTGAAAACAAGGTAAACGTAACGCTGAGCGTAAACGAAGCGACATACGGCACGCTGACGAGCGAAAGCAATCTTACCGGCCTAAAGAAGGGCGATAAGGTGGAGCTGGTCGCCACGCGCAACCCCGATGGCTACGAGGACTTCCTGCTTTGGCACATAAGCGGCAAGGAAGGCACAGACTATACAATAGATAACGATCCCGAAGTACCCGGCAAGGCCACGCTGACCGTGCTCGGCACGAAGGACATATCCGTAATGGCGGTATTCCGCGGCAAGGTAGTAGGCTTGCAGCCCAGCAGCAGGAAGTATGCCATTATGCCCGTAAAGCATGGGCAGAGGCTGATAATAACCTACCTTGGGCATCAGGATGTGAAGGTAGGCGTTACGGAAGTAACGGGCTGGAACAATAATCCCAACGAGACGCTTGCCGTAACCATCACGCTCAATGGCTTCAATGACGGCGGCTCTCTGGTCGTCCTGAAGAAGTATATGGGCATGATGCGTGACAACGCACCTGACATACTTGCACCGGGCGCGTCATATGTGTTCCCCGACATGGAGGATACAGCTGGACCAGTTACTTCCATCGGCGCGATGTACTTGCATTTTACCAATGGCTGGGACAGGACAAAAACATATCATTTCAGCATAGTTGACGAAAGCGGCAACGTGCTGAAGAACGGTACCGTTGAGTTCAGGGCTAAGGGACTTGCCAAGATAGATGCCGAGAACGGCGCGGTAGAGTTCGACGGCACTAAGTATAATAACGGCGAAAAGGTGTACCTTGGCACAGGCTCCGCCACCATTACCGCCGCCGCCAACGAAGGCTATGCCTTCGCGGGTTGGGAGATAGAAGGCGTTGAACTGAGTGAAGAGCAGGCCAAGAGCGAGACTCTCACCTTCACCGTGCCGGAGAAGTTCTTCACCATAAAGGCGAAGTTTGAGGCGGATACCACCCCCGGCATAAAGGTGACCGTGAAGAGCGAGAACACCGCCAAGGGTTCCGCCGCCGCAACGACCGACGGGCTGGATAACTTTAAGCCCAACGGCACAAGCATAATAGAGCTGAGCGCCACCCCCGCCGCCAACTGCACGCTGGTCGGCTGGACAGTGACGGATACCGCAAGCGGTGAATACCTTGACAAGAGCCTTTATACCCTGTATGAAGAAGGCGAAAACAAGCTGCTGCTGGCAAAGGGCGTTGATAAGGATGTTACCGTTACCGCATACTTTGCCAACTCCACCGAAGGCGTGTTCGTGATGCCCGGCGAGCGCCTGCCCGCGTTTACTATAACCGGCAAGGACGGCACGGTGTACACCGGCGCGATAGAAAATTGGGACAATAATACATATAACGAGATAGTCGTAACGTTCTCCGGCTTCGGCACAAGCGACATACTTGGTCAGGATATGCTGATAACCCTCAGCAACGGCAGCAGTGATGTGCTTGCCCCGACAGACCTTGTTATGAAGCGTACCGATGCGGGCAACGGCAAGGAAGAGGTCGTTCGCCATGAGAACGGCGGTAAGGTGTATTACAGCCTTAGCGGCTATCAGCGCGAATCCAGAATACCCTTCACCTTTACCGACAGGAACGGCAACGTGAAGAAGGGCACAATAAAGCTGAACCTTGATTACCGCGCGGAAGTGTACATCGTCGGCTTCTGCCAGCCGTCAGGCGACAGACTCGGCGGATACGTGCTCTATAACGGCAATAAGTATTACAGCGGCGACGTTATCCCCTTCGAGCCCGATGCGGAAGGCTACGTTACCATAACCGCCGTGCCGGAGGAGAAATTCGCCAATATAGAATACGTGTTCAAGAATTGGAAGATGGACACGGTGGAGCTGACCGCGGACGAGGTTTATGCCAACCCGCTCAAGTTCAAACCTTCCAAGGAATACTGCATGATACAGCCGCAGTTTGCCGGCGACGGCCGCCTTGTGGTGGTGACCGATGCCGAAAACGGCCGCGCCGAATTTAAGAAGAACGGCGAATTGGTAGAAAGCGGCGAAGCCAACGGCATTGCTTACGGCACGGATAAGCTGAGCGTGGAAGCTATACCCGACGACGGCTATGTGTTCGTAAGGTGGCAGGTAGAGAAGAATTATTCTATAATCGACCAGGATTCATGGGTCGGCGAAAAGTTCACCGAAGAGGAACAGGCAAGACTCCTCGCACTGGTTACTTCCCTCAGCGAAAACGATATAAGGGAAGCCAAGCTGGACTTCACGCTTGAAGACGGCTTATATGCGCTGCGCCTTACGCCGCTGTTCGGACTGGACGCTAAGGGCGCGACCATAACGCTGGATAACAGCGAAAGCGAGAAGGGCACCATTTCCAGCGAGGACGACCTGACCGATGTGCGCTGGTACCTGCCCGCCGTGACCATAAAGGCAGAAAAGAAGGACGGTTACGAGTTCCAGGGCTGGACAGTCACTTCCACCGCAACGGGCAAGCGCCTGTATAACGGTAAGGACTACGAGATGGTTGAAGTGGACGAATACACAATGACTATCAGGCCGCTCAGGAGCAGCACGCAGGACATGACCGTTAAGGGCATATTCCTTGAATATCAGCCCGTGCACGGCACCGTTAAGGGCCATGGCTACGCCGTGGTTTACGAAGGCAAGGAGTACCGCGAGGGCGACGTGATAACCTTCCCCAACGGCAAGGGCATAGCCACGCTTGAATGGAAGCCGGACAATGCGAACGCTCACTTCGTATACTGGTTCTTCAGCGATTATGTGATGAACAACGAATCGGAAGCCCGCAGACAGCCGAGGATAGACGTTCAGCTCCTTGAACGCGACTTCGAAATAAATGTTACTATGGGCTATCAGGTGAACTATCGCATAATGTGCGACGGCAAGGATATAACCCGCAGCGATGATTGGGCAAGTGCGGGCACAGCAAATATCTATGCGCTGCAGGGCCTTTATGGTTACAACCGCAGCAAGTACCCGACCATAGATGACGCGATAGACAATTACTCCGAAATTGCCAAAGCAGCCAGCCGCTCTTATGTTATTCCCGGGGACGGCGTGATATTCTGGTTAAATGAAAACTTCAGGCTCGGCGGGGCTATCAACGGCAGGATAAAGTATGTCTATGACAGCATTACCGTTGAGCCCGCCGCCGAAGAGATAGGCGTCACTAAGGAGCTGATAGATAAGCAGTATGGCGCGTATGAAGACAAGAGCGATGAATACCGCGTATGGGCGGCGTATGTAATGCCCGAAAGCGACATTACCATAGTTATAAACGTTCGCCGCATAGGCTACAGCCAGATCACCGCGCAGCCCAACAACACCGCCTACGGTTCCGTGACCATGTCTCCCGAATCAACCGGCGGGGACGGATATTACAGGGAAGGCATTTACCTGCGCATCAATGCCGCAGCAAAGAGCGGATACCGCTTCGTAAAGTGGGAAGAAGCGCAGGGCAGCGGCTATCTCAGCGAAGAACAGAAGCTGAGCAGCAGCCTTACCATTAAGGTAGGCGTCGATTCTGCCGCGCTCACCGCCGTGTTTGAAGAGGATACCAATCCCGTTGCGCAGGCGCTCAACCTGGTGGTTGACCCTGCGGGCAAGGCGAACGTGCTCGTGAACGGCGCAAAGGGAGTTACTGGCGCGTTTGAAGGTGAAAGCGTTACCGTTTCTCTTGGCGATGTGGATGATTATTATGCGTTTGACCATTGGGAAATAACCCGCGACAGCAGCGGCGAATCGCTTATAACCAGCGCTGCAAGCTACAGCGAATCCGTCACGTTCGTTATGCCGAACGGCTCGGTGACTGTTAAGGCCGTGCTTAATGCGAAGTCAGTCAATGTATCTTGGAGGTTCATGATAAAGAAGGGCGAAAACACCTATGTTGGAAGCAGCGCCATTACGCCTTACATGGCCGATATGAGCATATGGAAGAACGGCGTGCTTCAGGACCCGAACAGCAAAATAACCGTTGTTAAGGGGGACACCATAAGCTTTGAAGTTAAGCTTAAGGATCCGAACAAGTATATCCTTGAAAAGATATGGCTTGATTTGTCCGGCACAACGGCAAAGAACTACTATGACTATAAGGGCGAATACACGCTTACAAGCTGGAAGCATAACGGGAAGGCAATATATCAATTCCTGATAAATGTCGGCTTTGATATGAACGACGGCGACATACAGCGTTACAACCTGAACGTTGTGCAGCCCGCGTCCGGCGGCACGATAGAGTGCGGCAGCGTATATCCCCTTGCGGACAGCGTAGTAAACCTGACCGCCAAGCCGGAGGAGAATTACAAGCTGAAGCGCTGGATAGTGACGGACGAATACAACAATGCCGTGGATGTTACCGTGGACGACAGCGACGCCAACAGCGCCAAGTTCACCATGCCCGCTGCGGACGTTACCGTGACGGCGGAGTTTGAGCAGACCGATGTACACGGCGCGGAGATACTGGCCGTGGACATCCTTTCCGGCAAGGGCGGCGCGGTGATAGCGTCCGGTACGCTTGCGGGCGACGCATGGACAGTGGACCTGAGCGGCGTTATAGACAAGGCCACCGCGGACGGAATACCGCAGGGCACATCCGGACTGTATATGCGCATAACCGCAAACGAAGGCACGACCGTGGAGCAGGTCAATGCATTTACGGGCGACTGGTCGAATGGCGACATTGCGTGCTACATGCCGCTGAACCAGAGTGTTATATTCATAGCGCATAACGGCGAGCAGAGCAGGAATTACACCATTACGCTTGCTTACAGCGAACCCGGCGCACCTGAGCTCTCAAACGGCTCTGCCGAGCGCATAAGCGACAAGGAAGCGAATATCAAGTTCACCTCAAGCGAAGGCGGAAGCTGCTACTATGTGGTGGTTGAATCCGGCGCTGCCGAGCCCGCAATAGATACCGAAGGCAGGGGCATGAGCATATCCGCAGGTGAAAACACGCTGATGCTGACCAACCTTGCCAAGGGCGCGCGCGATATCTACATCGTTGTGAAGAACGCAAGCGGCGTAGCGAGCAAGCCCATGAAGATAGAGATTCCCGCGTTCAGCTCCGGCGAGGACGATGGTGAATATACCATAAGCGTAGCCGAACACGTCGGCGGCACGCTTACGCCCAGCAGGACAAGGGCAAATGAGGGCGACGAGGTGACCATAAGCATAAGCGCGGCGGACGGAATGCAGATGAAGGTCGGATCGCTGACCTATACCGAAGCTATTGAGAATGGCAAGACCGTTACCATAGAAAACGGCAAGTTCACCATGCCTGCCTGCGATGTAACGATATCCTGCCAGTGGGAGAGCACTGCGTCCCAGCCCACGGGAGGCGGCATAACCGGATTTGTTATAGACGGCATCCCCGGCACGATAGACGCAAGCGGAAACATTGTCGTTACCATGCCGTACAAGACCGACGTTACTGCGCTCAGGCCGGTGATAACGGGCGTGAACATAGCGAAGATGACCCCTGCCTCAAGCGAGGCTGTGGACTTCACCAAGCCCGTTATATACACCGTGACCCTCACCGACGGCACCGTGAAGCTGTACACCGTTACCGTGCAGCTGCATAATGCCGGCGCTGCCAATGAACTGTGGGATAAGCTTACCGATCCCAGCCAGACGCTGCCCTGGTGGAAGTACGCCGAGCAGCAGCGCAACAGCGGCTATTACCCCCGCTACTGGTAAGTCGCACAACCTAATCTAAGCTCCCGATAACACCCCCGCCCGCCAAGGTTTTAACCCCGGTAAGCGGGGGTGAGTTTGTTAAAACACAATTGGCAAGCAATGCAAGTGTTTATATACTTGCGAAAAAACCTGTCAGTGAGAACCCTGAGACCCCGAACGGTTTTTGCAAAACCGGCTGCGCTCCGACGGAGCTTTTTGTTGCTGTTTCAGCATTATTATGCAGTTATAGCATTGACATGTTATCAATATTGGATTATCCTATAAGAAGAGAAAAAGCGGAGGAATATAATATTGAGTCAGATTGCGGCACGCATCCGCGCATTGCGGGAACAGGCTTTTTTTTCGCAGCAGCGGCTTTCAAAAGCATTGGGCATTGCCCAGTCCAGCCTTTGCCGCTACGAAACCGGCGAGACTGAACCTTCGGCTGCGGTTTTGCTGAAATACGCGGATTTCTTCGATGTCTCCATGGATTACATATTCGGCCGAACCGATGACCCGCACGGCGCTGCACCGGTTCGCAAAAGCGTGGACGAGCCGGAATTGGAACAGTTCATAGAGATGTGTTTCGACCCTAAGTCATCAGCAAACGCACGGCTGAAGGAAACGTTGAAGCAAATGATGAGGGAGGCTAAAGAGTGAGCAGGGAAGTAACGCATAGTTTAGAACATTTTGACGAGGTTATCCATATCATCGACAATGCCCGCAGCCGCGCCATGAAAGCAGTCAATGCAGAGCTTATTCAGATGTACTGGGAAATCGGCTCTTATGTCAGCGGTAGAGTGAAGGATGGCGGCTGGGGAAAAAGCGTGGTTGCAGATTTTTCCGAATTTCTGCAAGCGCATTATCCGGGAACAAAGGGATTTTCTGCGCAGAACATCTGGCGTATGAAGCAGTTTTATGAGACTTATTGTGACAACGAAAAACTCTCACCACTGGTGAGAGAAATTCCTTGGACAAGCAATCTGCTGATTATGACTGGCTGCAAGACCGACGAAGCGCGTGAGTTTTACCTTCGCCTGTGCATTGCAAATCGTTACACAAAACGAGAATTGGATCGTCAGATCGGCAGTATGCTGTATGAGCGGACAATGATCTCTCACGAAAAACATAAGGATTTGCTTGCTGGGAACGGCGGACTTGCGGCTTTGCGCGATTCCTATGTGTTTGAATTTCTCGACATTGAGGAACCGTACAAGGAAAAGGATTTGCGGCATCAGATTGTCTCTCATCTGAAAGACTTCATTTTAGAGTTTGGACATGATTTCACTTTTGTTGGCGAAGAATACCGCGTTCAGGTCGGCAACACGGATTTCTTCATTGATTTGCTGTTCTATAACCGTGCATTGTCCTGCCTTGTTGCAATCGAATTGAAAATTGATACCTTCCAACCTGAACATCTGGGACAGCTCAATTTTTATTTGGAAGCACTTGACCGTGATGTAAAGAAACCAAATGAAAATCCGAGCGTTGGTTTAGTCCTCTGTACCGGCAAGGATGATACCGTAGTCGAATATGCGCTCAGCAGGTCCATGTCTCCGACAATGGTCGCAGATTACACATTGCATCTGCCTGATAAAGCTATCCTACAAAACAAGCTGCGTGAACTGACAGAGCTTGCGCTGGAAAGCGGCGAAGGCAACGAGGGTGATGACGAATGAACGCTGTCATCTATGCCCGCTATTCCTCAGATAGTCAGCGTGAGGAATCCATTGAAGGTCAGCTCCGTGAGTGCCGGGAATATGCTGAACGCAACAACATGACCATCGTTGGAACGTATATTGACCGGGCATTATCTGCAAAAACAGCAGATCGACCGGAGTTCCAGCGCATGATTAAGGACAGCGCAAAAGAGCTGTTTGAAATCGTACTTGTATGGAAGCTCGACCGTTTTTCCCGTGACCGCTATGACAGCGCCCACTACAAGCACATTCTGAAAAAGAACGGCGTGAAGGTAGTGTCGGTTAAAGAGAATATATCCGACGGTCCGGAGGGTATTATACTTGAATCGACGCTGGAAGGCTATGCCGAATACTACTCTGCGGAGCTTTCACAAAAAATACGGCGGGGGCAAAAGGAAAACGCGCTCAAATGCAAAAACAACGGCGGCGGCACTCCGCTTGGCTATGCAGTCGGGCCGGATGATGTCCTTGCCATTGACCCATTGACCGCACCTCTGGTGAAAGAAATATTTACCCGCTATGATGCAGGCGAGAACATCAGCTCAATCACAGCATCGCTGAACGAACGCGGCCTAAAAACGAGTAAAGGCAAGGCGTTCAAAATCGGCGGAGTCAGCCTAATGCTAAAGAACAGAAAATACATCAGCGAATACCGCTATGGCGGCATAATCATCCCTAAAGGTATCCGCGCAATCATAGATGAGGATTTGTTTGAACGGGTGCAGCAGCGCATGGCGCTTAACAAAAAAGCTCCTGCCAAGGGAAAGGCGGCTAAAGAATATCTGCTGACCACAAAACTGTTCTGCGGGACCTGCGGGCGGCTTATGGTAGGCGAAAGCGGCAAAAGCCGCACCGGCATCATGTACCATTATTATAAATGCAGCGGTGCCAAAAGGCACCTTGGCTGCAAGCGCAAAGCCATAAGAAAGCAATGGATAGAGCGCGCTGCGGTTCTTATAACGGTGCAGCGCGTGTTAAAGGATGACGAAATCGACCGCATAGCAGCTGCCATCGTTTCATTGCAGGAAAGGGAAGATACAACCCTTCCCGCTATGCGGTTCCAGCTTGCCGCATGCGAAAAAGCCATCGATAACACGCTCAACGCCATCCAACAGGGCATCATTACCGCATCTACAAAAGAACGGCTGGAGCAGTTAGAAACACAGCGCCAAGAACTCAAGCTATCGATATTGCAGGTGCAAATGACAAAGCCGCGCTACACAAAGGAGCAGATAGTCAGCTGGATAAACCGCTTCAAGTATGGCAGCGCAGACGACCCGCAGTACCAGAAGCAAATCATCGATACGTTCATCCACTCCATCTACGTGTTTGATGACAAAATTGTATTCACCTATAACTTTCAGGATGGAACGGAACCGATCACCCTTGCGGAAATAGAAGCGGCATTCGGTTCGGATTTAGCAAAAGTCGCTCCACCACAAACCCTCCGAACCGATATGGTGCGGAGGGTTTTTTGTTATATAACAGTGCATCCGTCTCTTCTGTTCCTTGACAAAGTTCGACTCTGTTCGTATTATAATTATTGTTGAATAAGCTGCGTTTGGTTAAGGAGAAGCGCACGCCGCAAATATGTGATTCGGTCAATGAATATTTTTTCAATGATATTATAAGGAAGATTCTTTTGTGAAAATAAACTACTTTATGCATACGGAAATAGGCGACCGGCCCTGCAACGAGGACCGCTATGCCGTGAGCAAATGCCCAGCGGGGCTTTGCTTCGCGCTGGCGGATGGGCTTGGCGGGCTTGACCGCGGCGAAGTCGCGGCGGAGCTTGCCTGCAACGCCGTGGCAGAATATGCCCAGGCGCAGGCCGTTTTTTCCAACGCCGCCGTGGAGCAGGCCTTCCTTCGGGCGCAGCAGGCGGTATTGGCGCGGCAAAAGGCAGAGCATAACGAAACGCAGATGAAAACCACGCTGAATATTGTTATGCTGGATAAGCAAAACATGTATTGGGGCCACGTTGGGGATTCGCGCACATATTACGCCGAAAACGGTGTATTAAAGCAGCGCACGCTTGACCACAGCGTTACCCAGATGCTTTCCGCCATAGGGCAGGTGGAGGAGCGGGACATTCGTTTTCACGAGGACCGCAGCAGGCTGCTGCGCGTGCTGGGCACGCCGTGGGAAAAGCCGCAGGCGGAAACGGAGCAACCCGTAGCGCTGCGCGGGAATATGCAGATATTGCTCTGTACCGATGGTTTTTGGGAATACATTACGGAAGAGCAGATACAGATTTGCCTTGAAGAATCCGACAATGCCCAAATATGGATGGAGAACATGCTGGAGCTTATAAGCCGTAACGATCAGCACAGCGAGCGCGACAACCGCACCGCGATAACAATATGGATAGACGATGGGGAAGGAGATATAACGCAATGAGCGCAACCATGCTTTACACCGCCGGTGAAGCCAAACCGGCGCGCCTGTTTGTATGCGATGCCGAGCGCACGATGCGCACGGTGGATATAGGTCAGGGCATCACGCTCGGCCGCGCGGGCACGGGCATAGACGTAGACCTGCCGCTGAACAGCGGCATAGTATCAAAGCGCCACGGAAGGATAACTAAGCTTGACACGAGCTATTGCTACAGCGATACGGACAGCCTGAACGGCACGCATATAAACGGAATTCTCTACGGAAAAGGCGGCGAAAGCAGCAGCTGCATGCTCAGCGACGGGGACATACTGCGCATAGACCGCAAAAATTTGGACCGCCCGCATCACGAGGCCGTCGTAATGATATTTTCAACATCCTGGCAGGATGCCGAGTGGCAATCGGTCGAGCTGCGCGAGGATACCGGCAACATAAACATAGGCCGCACCACCGTTGCCCAGGAGGGCATAAAGATAGCCGATCCTGCGGTATCAAAAAAGCATGCAACGTTCATTCACGGCGTGCGCGGATGGTCAATAGTTGACCACGGCAGCACAAACGGCGTGTTCGTTAACGGCGAACGCATCGCCCAGCCGCGACCGCTTCATGCAATGGATGTTGTGCGCATAGTCAACACGCTGTTCATATTCCTTGGCGACAGGCTGCTTTATAACGCACCCGCCGTGCAGAAAAACCAACTTGCCATACATATTGAGGAGCGCAGCGTGCGCAACCTTTTCAAAAAACGCATACTGCTTGAAAACATAGACCTAAGCGTTGACCCCGGGGACATGGTGCTTGTGCTTGGCGGCTCGGGCGCGGGCAAAACGACCTTCTTCAACGCCGTGATGGGCTACGAAAAGGCCCGCGGCAAAATAGTTCATGACGGGCGCGATATATATAAGGAATACGCGCAGATGAAGTATGAAATAGGCTTCGTGCCGCAGCAGGATCTTCTGCGCGATGATGACACCGTGTATCATACCCTTGACAACGCAGCGCAGATGAAAATGCCTGCCGATACCGCAAACGATGCCCGCCAGGCGCGCATAGATCAGGTGCTTGAAATGCTGGGCCTTCAGCGGGAGCGCGATTCGCTCGTTAAAAAGCTGAGCGGCGGGCAGAAAAAGCGGCTTAACATAGCGGTGGAGTTCATTGCGGACCCAAGCCTTTTCTTCCTGGACGAGCCTGATTCCGGCCTTGACGGCATAATGGCGGCGGGACTTATGGAAAACCTGCGCGTTATAGCGGACGAAGGCAAAATAGTAATGGTCATAACCCATGCGCCGGACCGCGTTGCCCATCTGTTCGATAAGGTGATAGTGCTTGCCAAAAGCACAAAGACAAACAGCGGACATCTGGCCTTCTACGGCTCCATTGACGCGGCGAAGGAGTTCTTCGATGCCGATTCGCTGGAAGGCATTGTTAAGCGCATAAACCGCCCCGATGAAAACGGGGACGGATTATCCGATTTCTATATTGAAAAATATGAAAAGTATATAGGAGAGTCCATATGAGCAATACTCAGGTGTCCCGCATAACGCAGATAGGCATATATCTTGGCAAGCATTGGCGCTTGTTCATAAACGAGCGCGGCTGGAAGGTGCTTATATTTGGCGCGGTCATTTCCGCACTTGTATCAATAGTGCTTGGCAGCGGCATGTTCGTATACACGATGGATACGTTTTCCGGCGGGTTTGCGCTGATATCGGCCTGCATTTGGGTCGGCATATTCAATTCGATACAGAACATATGCAAGGAGCGCGCCATAATAAAGCGCGAACACCGCGCCGGGCTGCATATATCAAGCTATATCGCCTCCCACCTTATATTTCAGGCCGGCATATGCCTGCTGCAGGCGGCTATATTGCTCGGCATCAGTAGCGCATTTTTGACTTATCCCAGCTGCGCTCCGCTTTTCGGCGGTGTATGGCTTGAATACTTCATAACGTATTTCCTCTGCATCTATGCGGCGGACGTATTGGGCCTTGCAATATCGGCGATAGTAAAATCGCCCACAACAGCGATGACCGTTATGCCCTTTATACTTATAATTCAGATGATACTTTCCGGCATGCTGTTCCCCCTGCGCGGGCCTATGAGCTTTTTCGGTAACCTTACAATAAGCAAATGGGGACTTAACGCAACGGCCATTTCCGCGGATTACAACAACCTTGAAAATACTCAGAAAATTCAGCTAAGCTACACGCTCAAGGGCATTGTTAAGCAAAAGTCCCTGCCCATTACGGATGAGCAGGTGGACGCGATGGTGGACGAAAACTATTCCACAGGCATTGTGGAGGACTATGTGCACGATTCCGGCAAGCTTTGGCGCAACTGGGGCATGCTGGCGCTGCATACGGCGGTATATGCCATAATAGCCGTTGCGGCATTGGAATTTGTGGACAGGGATAAACGATAGCAGCAATAACTTACAGGGAGATATAACTTATGCATAATGTTCAATTCTGCCCGGGCTGTTTGCGGGATGCGGAATTTGAAAACGGCGTATGCGCAAAGTGCGGCTTTGACATGAACGGCTACACCGTAATGCCGCACCATCTTGTGCCGGGCGCGCTTGTGAAGCAGCGCTACAAAATAGGCCGCGTGCTTGGCGAAGGCGGCTTCGGCATAACCTATATAGGCATAGACACGGTGCTGAATTTGAAGGTAGCCATAAAGGAATTCTATATGTCCGGCTACGTCAATCGCAACCACGACGCATCGCCCAACGTATTTGCAACGCTTGGCACCCACAGGGACACATTTGAAAAGAACAGGGAAAAGTTTTTGAACGAAGCCCGCGTACTGGCGCAGTTTTACGGGGAAGCCGGCATAGTGGGCGTGCGCGATTTCTGCGAAGAAAACGGCACGGCATATATAATAATGGACTTTCTGAACGGCGTTGACCTGAAAACCTATCTTGAGCAAAAGGGCCGCCTTGCGCCGGAGGAGGCCGTTAAGCTGCTTATGCCCGTTATGACGTCCTTGCAGCACGTTCATGCAGAAGGGATAATACACCGCGACATAAGCCCGGACAACATAATGGTAATGGAGGACGGCAGCACAAAGCTGCTGGACTTCGGCGCGGCAAGGGAAATTTCGCAAACGGATATAAAGAGCCTTTCCGTAATATTAAAGCCGGGCTATGCGCCGGAGGAGCAATACCGCAGCAAAGGCCGCCAGGGCCCGTGGACGGACGTATACGCGCTTGCAGCAACGCTTTATAAGTGCATAGTTGGCGCAACACCGGACGACGCCATGGAGCGCATGTATCGCGACAGGCTGCCTTCCCCCGCCGCTGCCGATGCGGCCTGCCCCATAGCCATAAGCAACGTTATAATAAAGGGCCTTGCCGTGCGGCAGGCGGACCGCTATCAGGACGTGGCATCATTCCTTGCCGATCTGAAAACGGCGATGGAAAATCCAGACAATGCGGAGCTTGCGCCGGACACGCGCGAGATCGCACCCGCGCAGGAACGCGGCGTAATTGCGGACGACCAAACCGTGCTTGCGGACACAACAACCATATATACGCCCAACGCCGCAAAGGAGCATAAAGCGCCCAAGCCCACGGCGCAGCCGAGCGCGTCCGCCGCAAAAACAAAGCTGAAAACCGCCAAGCCCGAAACCGCCGAAAGCGTGGAAAAGCCCGCGGCTAAAAAGAAGCCCGAAGGCAAACCCGTTTCAAAGAAGCCTGCCAACAAAAAGGGCATTATAATAATTGCAGCCGTTGCGGCGGCAGTAATAATAGCCGCCGTGGCAATAGCGGCGTTTGGCAATGCGAACACAAATGTGTCCACCGGTATGATGTCCGCAAGCTTGGAGGAAACCGCCTCCCTGCGCACGTTCACGCTCAACGGCGTAACGCTGGAGCTGCCCGCGCCCGTGCAAGCGCTGCTTGACAAAGGCTGGGTGTTTGAGGATGCTCAGTATGATACAGCCACAATAGAAGCCGGCGGCAAATCAAGCGTTATGCTCATGAACGAATACGGCAAGATAGAGCTGAGGCTTTCCAACACCACGCTTAACGAGCAGCCCGCTTCCGCCTGCACCATAACGGCGGTTTCCGCCGTTGAGCATATACTCAACGACAACTATCTTGGCGCAAACGGCAACGAATTCAAAACCGCAAATGGCATAACCCTTGGCGCATCCTCCGCAGCGGACGTTAAAACAGCTTACCCCGCCGCAAAGAAGGACGGCAGCTACCTGGAGCTTGAAACGCCGTATGCGGACATCAGGTTCTATAATCAGGATAATAATCCCGTTTCCGGAATCCATATACGGCTGGACATGACCAAGGACTGCTGGGAAGATACTTCTAACGTGTCCTCCGCCGCTCCCGCGGAATACGACGACGCGGAGTTCATCAACGCATATACCCTGCCGGACTTTGCCGTGGAATCGACCGTTCTTTCGGCAAAGCTTTCAATGACCGTGCAGGATATGCTGGACGCGGGCTGGACAATAGAGCGCCAGCCGGACTATATCCCCGCCAATTCATATGCCGAAATATATCTTCGTCTTGACGTGCGCACAACGGCTGTCGTTAAAGCGGTGAATTACACCCGCAACGCAATACTGCCGCAGTATGGCATAGTTCGCGCATCGTTCAACAACACCGGTATGTCCGGCAGTATCCGTGCGGACGGGCTGAAGCTGCTTTATAACGGCAATGTTTTGGCGCAGATGGACGAATCATATTCGGATGTTATAACTGCGCTGAATGCCGCGGAGCTTGAGTATACCGAGGACGATAACACTATTACCGTTGTGCCATACGGCGATGAACGCCAAATAAGCTTACTTTTCAGCAAATCCGACAACGCGCTGTACAGCGTTTATGTCGCAAGATATATCGGCTCAATAAGCAAATTTTACTATGAACAGGAGAATGCAAACCAATGAAAACCGTAAAAATCATTGCCGCCCTGCTGGCGGCGCTGCTGCTGACAGGATGCAGCGTTAAAGTAACCGTGGGTACGCAAGACGAGAACCAGCCTGCCGAAACCGCCAAGCAGGTTGTTACTGTTGAGGATATAGGCGCGCTTGTGAGCGAACTGCAAAACGGTCATGTTTGGATGGCATGCGCCGAAAGCGAGCTGTACAGCCTGCGCATAGACGGCAGCGGCCTTACCATAACCGCCTATGCAAAGCAGGACGGCAGCACGGAAAAGCAGACGCTCAGCGGCACGTTCACGGCCGATGCGGACGGCGTGCATATAACCGACGGCAGCGGCAATACGGTGCTTGAGCTCACATGGCAGCTTATTGCGGAAGAAGGCGAAAACGCGCTGCAGCGGCTGGAGATGATTACCAAAACCGAGGGCGGCATACTGCCCAAGGACGTTACGCTTGAATTCTATTCAACGCAGGCGACCGACGAAGCCGGTGAAGAGAAAATGGCGGCAGCCTATCTTGAAAACCTGCAAACGCCGGACCCCGCGAAGGATGATTTGACCACACTGCTTGCAGGATACAGCGGGGATTCAATAGTTGATGCCTGCGTGATGCACGGCATCGATCCCTCGCTTAAAAACCGCGCCACCTACGCCGAAGTCTTCGGCATAGAGGATTACAAGGGAACATCTCAACAGAACCTTACCCTGCTCGAAAAAATGGGCGCAGACGTGGTGATAGGACAAGACTAAAACGTTTACACAAAAAGATGCAGCCGAAACCGGGCTGTATCTTTTTTTATTCGCTATAAAGAAGGCAGTCTTCCTTCCAATCGCACCTTCCGTCCCCGCTATTAACAGCATAAGAAAAAAGCTCCCGAATTGGGAGCTTTTGTGGTACCCGGTAGGGGAGTCGAACCCCTGTTCCCGCCGTGAGAGGGCGGTGTCCTAGGCCACTAGACGAACCGAGCACATAAATCTCACGGCAAGGGTTATTATACACAATGGTACATATTTGTGTCAACAGTTTTTTTGCCGAACATGCAAAAATATTCATGTATGTCCGGCAATGGGCGGCTTAAAGCGCGGCTTTCAGCTTTTCGGCAAGGTCAAGCTGCTCCCACGGCATGGCGGGGTCGCCGAAGTGGCCGTAGGACGCGGTGCGGCGGTATATGGGCCGGCGGAGGTCAAGCGCGCGTATTATGGCCTCCGGCCTAAGGTCAAAGCTGCGGCGCACGGCGGCAAGCAGCTTATCCTCGTCCACCGCACCCGTGCCGAACGTGTCTATAAATACGGATACGGGCTCCGCCACGCCTATCGCGTAGGCAAGCTGCAATTCGCAGCGCTTGGCAAGGCCCGCCGCAACTATATTCTTGGCAATGTAGCGCGCGGCATAGGCTGCGCTGCGGTCAACCTTGGTGGGGTCCTTGCCGCTGAAGGCTCCGCCGCCGTGGCGCGCAAAGCCGCCGTATGTATCAACTATTATCTTGCGCCCTGTCAGTCCGCTGTCCCCGTGCGGCCCGCCTATTACGAAGCGCCCCGTGGGATTGACCAGAATGCGCGCGTCGCTCGCAAGCAGAGCCTTGGGGATAACGGGCTTTATAACCTCGCTATAAATGGCGTCCTTCAGCATGGCCTGCGTTGCGTCCGCGCTGTGCTGCGTGGAAACGAGCACGGTGTCCACGCTCACGGGCGTGCCGTTTTCGTAAACAACGCTCACCTGCGCCTTGCCGTCCGGCTTTATGAAATCCGCGCCGCCCTTGCGGTACGCCGCCAGCCTGCGGGTAAGCGCATGGGCCAGATATATGGGCAGGGGCATATATTCTTCCGTTTCATCGGTGGCATAGCCGAACATCATGCCCTGATCCCCCGCGCCTGTGGTCATATCCGCCTCCGTACCTTCCTTCGCCTCAAGCGATTTATCCACGCCCATGGCAATATCGCCCGACTGCTTATCCAGCGATACCAGCACCGCGCAGCTGTCGCCAGAAAAGCCGGTGGAATTATCCGTATAGCCTATTTCGTTCACGGTGGAGCGCACAAGGGACGCTATGTCCACCTGCGCCTTGGACGTTATTTCGCCCATCACCAGCACAAGGCCGGTTGTCGCCGCGCATTCGCATGCCACGCGGGAGTACGGGTCCTGAGCAAGGTGCGCATCGAGCACGCTGTCGCTTATAATATCGCAGACCTTATCGGGATGTCCCTCGGTCACCGATTCAGACGTAAAAAGCTTTTTCATAAAAAATGAACCTCCGTTTCATATTCACCATCAAGCATGGCTGTTCGCGGGATGCGCTCATTTTGCTTTTTGGCAAAATAAAACGCCCCGCGAAAAACGAGACGAAGATTCCATCGCTCATCTTTCGGCTAATGCCGCGGGAATTGGCACCTTGCGCGCACGCAGGTTGCCGGGTTTCACAGGGCCCGTCCCTCAACCACTCTTGATAAGGCATATATTCTTTTGTTAGGCATATGATAGCATCCCTCCCGCCGCCTGTCAAGCCCATAAAGTTGTGGCAAAAGCCTAATTTATGTGATATAATACAAATATCAACTTATATGGGGGGAGCTATATGGATATAAATACCGTAAACGAAGAAATGTCCCTTGCGGAGGCTTTGCAGATGCGCGCGGATATAAAAACGCAGATAGCGCAGCTCCGTTCCCGCCTGAACGACAATGCAAAGGTGCAGGAGGGTGAAACGCCCGCGGAGGATCCGCTCAGGCTTATTGAGCTGCTCAGCGCGGAATGCGAAGCATATGAAACACTCATCCGCCGCATAAACCTGACCAACGCGGCGACCGTGTTTGAAGGGGAAACGCTTACGGCGCTGCTTGCGCGGCGCGATGCGCTTTCGCTTGAGCTGAGCATAATGCGGGACTTTTTGCGGCAGGCCAGCCAGCGCATAGACCGCTACTCCAAAACGGAGATAAAGATTTTTTCCACCGTGGACGTTACGGCCATGCAGAAAACGGTGGATGCGAAGTCGAAGGAGCTCAGGCAGCTTGACGCGGCGATACAGAAGCTTAACTGGAACACAATGCTTATATAGGCGCAAATAATTTACAATAATCGGTTTTTCCGCCGCGCGGGGCGGGCGCTATCTCTGCCGGCTGAGAATGAGCCGGTATGGAGGCACATAGCGGGTCGGGGCGCGACGCTACCTTTACACAAACGCCCGTAACAGCGCACAATACACCCCGCACAAATGCACCCGGCATCACCGGGCGCCGACCGCGCGGCGGAAAGGGTGGGTATGGGGAAAAACAGCTTAAAGGCGGGACTTTTTTATTGAAAGCCCCGCCTTTTCATGCTAAAATAATCGTAGAATGTGAACGGGAGATGAGTTAAAGGACGGAATAAAGGAACAGGAGGACCGAATATGAAAAAAATTGTAATAACGGCGCTGATGCTTGCGCTGTGCATAACCCTTGCCGTACCCGCCCTTGCGGAAGGCGTGCGCGACGCAAACGCCGCATATAACGAGCTGCTTGCGGGATTCAACGGCAAATATCCCGACGAATACGCGGGCGCATACGTTGATACCTCGGACGGCGATATGCTGTGCGTACTGCTTACGGAGCGCCATGCGGACACCGCCGCAAAGCTTGGCGCGGCGCAGGACAAAATGCTTGCGCACATAAGCGCGGCCTACCGCGACGGCGTAAAATTCAAAACGGCGAAGTATTCCTATAATGAGCTGCTTGCGGCGCACGATACCGCGTCCGCACTGCTGAAGGAGAAGGGCTACGGGCTTTCCTACGTTGGAATAAACGAGATGAATAATACCGTGGATGTAGGCATAATCCCCGCCGACCATGCAGCCGCCGCAGCCTTTGTTCAAGCCGACGCCGCGCTCAGTGGGCTTCCCCTGTGCGTTACGGCTGCCGAAAGGCTATCCCAATTGGGCGGCGAATCGCCCGCTGCCATGCCGCAGGCCGGAGGCGGCGCAATAATTCCGCTTGCGGCGGCTCTGCTCATATGCGGCGCAATGCTCGGCGCGGCTGCATTGAAGCGGAAACGTTAAAGCGGAAACGTTAAATACGAAGAAATCGAAAGGAAGCATATGCCATGAAAAAACGTAACCGTATTTCTTGGTTGGTTCCGGCAATGTTGTCTTTTGCAACCGCCATGCTCGCTCTCATTTCAGGCGCTGTAAACCAAGCTCCTATTCTCTATCTTTCCGGGCTGCTAAGTTTTGCCGGCGGCATCCGCTGCGTTTGCTTGTATACAAAGCAGCACAGACAGCAAGATAAAGAATAGCATCCGCCGACCGCGCAGCGGAAAGGGTGGGCATGGGGAGAAAGATATGAACGAACGCAAAAGAACACATCTCAAAACATTATTCATCATATTGGCCGCGGCGCTGATTTTGGCGTTTGTGTATCTTGCCGTGCCGAAGGAGCGCAGCATAGAGCGCCGCGTTGACACAACGCTTGTGCAAAACGGCAGCCCTGCCGAACGCAGGCAGACCGCGCTCACCATAAGCGGCGCATATAAAAGCAGCCTTTTCGGCGGGGATTCGTTCGCGGGGAAGGTTGAAATAGACTGCCTGCCGGTAACGGCGGGGGAGCTGCTGAACGTTGCTTTCAGCGCGGAGGATAAGGGCTACGGCGCGCTGACGTACAGGAGCGGCGAAAGCCTTGAGTTCGTGGGCTACATGCGCATGAGCAAAACCGCGGATGAAGTAATAATCTGCCTGTTCGAGGACATGGGGGACGGGCGCAAGGGCTGGAGCGCGGACACGGGCGCGGTGATATCGTATCCCGATAGTATAGAAAACATAAGCGATAAGCTGTATTGAATTTTCGCCGTACAGTAAGCAGCACCTTCACGCCTGACGGTGCCGACTTCCCCTGCACAACATATTGTGCCGCGGGGCGCGGCATGGGCGCAAGAGCCGAGAATATCTGAATAAATTGCGCATTAAAAGCGTTTTTTGAGTTGACAAGCGCCTAAAGGTGTGGTACATTAACTAAGCAACCCCCGACTGGGGGGTTTATTTAGGTTCGGTATCGGCCGAACAAACGGATTTTATTGGCCTTATCCCGCGTTGGGACAGGGCATAAATTGAGAGGAGCTAATAACCACTATGCGCGTAAAAGTCACCTTGGCCTGCACCGAATGCAAGCAGCGTAACTACAACACTTTTAAGAACAAGAAGAACGACCCCGACAGGATCGAGTTCTCCAAGTACTGCCGTTTCTGCCGCAAGCACACCATTCACAGGGAAGCTAAGTAAGCCCGAAAGGACAGGAGCATAAAAATGGCAAACGATGTAAAAACCGCCAAAAAGGAGAAGAAGCCCAACCTGTTCGCGCGTATCGGCCGTTATTTTAAGGACGTTGTGGGCGAACTGAAAAAGCTTACATGGCCTACCGGCAAAGACCTTGCCAAGTACACCGCAACCGTGCTTGCGTTCATAGTGCTTTTCGCCGTTGTTATAGGCGTGCTTGATTTTCTGTTCGGTCAGGGCTTTACGCTTCTTGGTAGCCTGGCAGGCAAAAGCAGCGATGCTTCCGCCCTTGCGGACGCGCTGCTGGGCCTGATGTAATTTAGGGAGCAAGTATCATGGCCGAAGAAGCCAAGTGGTACGTTGCCCATACCTATTCGGGCTACGAGAACAAGGTCAAGGAGGACCTGGAGAAAACGGTTGAAAACCGCGGCCTTCAGGACATGATTTTAGAGATAAGCTACCCCACCGAAGAGGTAGTTGAAATGAAGGACGGCAAGCGCAAGGTGGTAACCCGCAAGATGCTGCCCGGCTACGTTATGATCAAGATGATCATGAACGACAAAACTTGGTATGTTGTGCGCAACACCCGCGGCGTTACGGGCTTCGTAGGCCCGGGATCAAAGCCCGTGCCCCTTACCGATGAAGAAGTTACAAAGCTTGGCGTGGAGTATATCCCCATCGAGCTGGACCTTTCCGTTGGCGAGAGCGTGCGCGTGGTAAGCGGTCCGCTGGAAAACTTCATAGGCACGGTGGAAGCGCTGGATCCGGAACGGCAGAAGGTAAAGCTGACCGTATCCATATTCAACCGCGACACACCGGTGGAACTGGATTATATCCAGGTGCAGAAGCTCTGATAAAGGGCAAAATAAAAGCGCAGGGGCAACTCTGCGCCTAAGGCATGATTTATGCGCCTTCTTATAAGGGGAGGCTGTCATAAAGTGGGAGGCCGCCCGAAAAAGCGGGAGAGGCCGCTCGCACCACATTATTTTTAGGAGGAAATTCAAATGGCAAAGAAGATCACAGGCTTTGTGAAGCTTCAGATCCCCGCCGGCAAAGCAACGCCCGCACCGCCCGTAGGCCCCGCCCTCGGTCAGCATCAGCTGAACATAATGGGCTTCTGTAAGGAGTTCAACGAGCGCACCGCCAAGGACGCCGGCATGATTATCCCTGTCGTCATCACGGTGTACCAGGATCGTTCCTACACCTTTGTGACCAAGACTCCCCCCGCGGCCGTTCTTATCAAGAAGGCTTGCGGCCTGCAGTCCGCTTCCGGCCGCCCCAACACCCAGAAGGTTGCCAAGCTGACCAAGGACCAGGTAAGGGAGATCGCCACCATCAAGATGCCCGACCTTAACGCCGCCAGCGTGGAAGCCGCCATGAGCATGGTAGCCGGCACCGCCCGCAGCATGGGTATCACGGTAGAGGACTGAACAAGCCTAAAGGAGATGTGGGAGGCATAAGCCGTTATTACCACAGGAAGGAATATAGAATATGAAGCATGGCAAGAAGTATCAAGACAGCATAAAGCTGATCGAAAAGCAGAAGCTTTACGATCCCCGCGAAGGCATTGAGACGGTGCTCTCCACCGCCAAGGCCAAGTTTGACGAGACCGTCGAAGCCTCTATCCGCCTGGGCGTAGACCCCCGCCACGCCGACCAGCAGGTCCGCGGCGCCGTGGTTCTGCCTCACGGTACCGGCAAGACCGTCCGCGTGTTGGTTTTCGCCAAGGGCGACAAGGCTAAGGAAGCCGAGGCCGCCGGCGCCGATTTCGTGGGCGACGATGATCTGGTAAAGAAGATCCAGACCGAGAACTGGTTTGGATTCGATGTTTGCGTAGCTACTCCGGACATGATGGGCACCATCGGCCGTATAGCTCGTATACTGGGACCCAAGGGCTTGATGCCTAACCCCAAGAGCGGCACCGTTACCATGGACGTGACCAAGGCCATCAACGATATCAAAGCCGGTAAGGTTGAATATCGCGTAGACAAGACCTCCATCGTTCACGTTCCCGTGGGCAAGGTTTCCTTCGGCGCCGACAAGCTGCAGGAGAACCTGAACACCCTGATGGATGCCGTTATCAAGGCCAAGCCGGCCGCCGCTAAGGGCACCTACATCAAGAGCCTGGTGCTTTCCACCACCATGGGCCCCGGCGTCAAGTTCAACAGCATGAAGTTCTAAGAGTTCCTAACGGAACTCATCCGTTCCGGCGAATGAATCGCCTGAGCCGGAATGAAGCTTCTCTATAAAAAATATAGAGGAAATCTCAAAAAATCCGTTGACAACTGCGGGGCGGTATAGTATACTGCCCCGTGGAAATCAAAATACAGGCCGAAGACAGCAGGCGTCCCATGCGGACTTAATTTCCTGCCGAGGTGAATGCAAGCTTATTCAGCAAGCTCTCATCCTTTGTCTTAGGCAAAGGATTTTCATTTTGTAAGGAGGTGAAACCAATGGCAAACCCCGCAAATATCGAGGTAAAAGCGAAACAGGTCGAAGAGATCCGCGAAAAGCTCGAAAAGGCGCAGTCTGTTGTAGTGTTCGACTATCGCGGACTGACCGTTGAGGAGGTAACCAACCTGCGCAGCGAAATGCGCAAGGCCGGCGTTGAATATGTCGTTCTGAAGAACCACATCGTCAACCGCGCAGCCCAGGCAAACGGAGTGGACGAAAGCTTCCACAACTATCTGAAGGGACCCTCTGCTTTCGCGTTCGGTTATGACGATGCAGTAGCGCCCGCGCGTATACTGAAGGACACCGTCAAGAAGCTGAAGAAGTGCGAGATAAAGGGCGGTATCATAAACGGCGTAGTCACCGACGCAGCCGGCATGAACACCCTGGCAGATCTGCCCAGCAGAGAGCAGCTTATCGCAAGGCTGCTTGGCAGCATGATGAGCCCCATTTCCAAGCTGGCTATCGTTCTTGGCCAGATTCAGGAGCAGAAGGGCGGCTCCGATGCAGCACCCGCTGAAGCAGCGGAATAATTTATCCCAAGTTAGAACAAAGAATAACACAGGAGGAACAAGATAATGAATAAAGAGCAGCTTATTGCTGATATCAAAGCTATGACCGTTCTTGAGCTGGCCGATCTGGTAAAGGCTCTTGAAGAGGAATTTGGCGTATCCGCCACCGCCGCCGTCGCCGTTGCCGGCCCCGCCGCCGGTCCCGCCGCCGAAGTTGAAGAAAAGACCGAGTTCGACTGCATACTGAAGGACGTCGGTTCCGAGAAGATCAAGGTCATCAAGACCGTCCGCGAGCTGACCGGTCTGGGCCTGAAGGAAGCCAAGGACCTGGTAGACAACGCTCCCAAGCCCATCAAGGAAGGCCTGCCCAAGGAAGAGTGCGAGAAGATCGTCGCCATGTTCAAGGAAGTCGGCGCCACCATCGAAGTCAAATAAGTTATTCACTTATTGTGATGCTAAAAGAGACTGCTTCGGCAGTCTCTTTCTTTTTGCTCCTCCGGCTGTTATTGTTTACGTCAATCCCTCAGTCAATAGCTAAACCGAGCCCAGGTTGGAACAAGGTCGCCTTACTCACTGCCGTTCGTAATTCTCCCTGTTCCTGCCCGTTCTCCGTTTCGCTTACTCGTACACAGGACGCGCTCAACTCCGAACCCCATAGACAAACCCCCGTTTTCGGGTTTATAATTATATATGATCTTAGGAAACGAGGTATATTTTTCATGCTCAGGCTCACAACCGATAAAAAGATAGACATTATGGATGCGAAGAACGCTCCGTCCGCGCGCTGCAAAAGCGGGGACACGGTGCTGTTTGAAACGCTGGATTGCTACGATTGCTCCGTCACGCGGCAGGGCGAGCGGCTCAAGATAGACCGCATGCATAACCCCGCCACCGGCCCCCTGTTCGTTGAGGGCGCGGAGGTCGGCGACGCGCTGAAGGTTGAGATAATTAAAATAACCACGCGCGACTGGGGCGCGATGGGCACCAGCTTCGGCGAATTCGGCTTCAAAAACGTGCAGGGCAGCGATCATTCCATGCATGTTTACGATATTAAGGATGGCGTGGTAAGGGCCGGCGGGTTTGATATCCCCGTTGACAATATGATAGGCGTTATAGGCGTTGCCCCCGCGGGCGAAGGCGTGCTCACCGTTACCCCCGGCGCGCACGGCGGAAACATGGACTGCCGCCGCATACGCGAGGGCGCGACCATCTATTTCCCCGTTGCGGCTGAAGGCGCGCTCCTCTCCATGGGCGATCTTCACGCGCTGATGGGCGACGGCGAGGTTTTCGGCTACGGCCTTGAGGTCAGCGGAGAGGTCACCGTCCGCGTAACCGCAGTAAAGGGCATGAAGCTTGAGCAGCCCCTGCTCATAGAAGGCGGTGACGCCATGACCGTTGCCAGCGGCGAAACCATGCAGGAGGCGACCGAGAAGGCGCTTGAATCCATGTATCATCTGCTCAGGCAGTGCGGCCAGGATGAGGGCGAGGCCGGTATACTTATGAGCATGGTGTGCAATATTGCGCTGTGCCAAATGGTAAACCCGCTCTTCACCGTGCGCGCCGAAATGCCCGCGCATATGCTTGAAAAGGTGATAAAGGGCTGATACAGCAAAAACGGGGGGTATAAGCGGGGACGCATATACAATAGGCGACGGAGAGAGTCTGTTCTCCTTCGTAATAACATGGGCAGATTCCGGGAATCCGATTTATGTCGGATTATTCGATGCCGGCAACGGGGAAACATATGTAATTCCGCTTGAAGGCGGAACAGGCGCCTTCGATGCCGATCTATCGCGTGTTCCGCGCGGCAGCTACTATGGTTATTGTACTCCATCAGGGAAAATATGAGGCCGACATTACAGGCTCCGTTTCATATTGCTTCAAGTAACGGATAGAAAACTCTATGGACACAAACCAAGCCGTAAACACAATACGCGAAAGGCTTTTTGCGCTGAAGGATGAAAAATACGCGTCCTTCAGCGCGTCCCTTGTGCCGAACGTGGAGCGGGAGCGGTTCATTGGCGTGCGCACGCCGCAGCTGAGGGCGCTTGCAAAGGAGCTTTGCGGCACGGAGGAGGCGCGCCTTTTCACGGCGGCGCTTCCGCATTATTATCAGGAGGAGAACTGCCTGCACGGCTTCCTTACGGAGCGGATAAAGGACGAGGGTGAGCTTTACGCCGCGCTGGACGCATTCCTGCCGCACGTTACCAACTGGGCCGTGTGCGACCTGATATCGCCCGCGCTCTTCAAAAAGCGCCCGGCAAGCCTTATGCCCAAAATAGACGAATGGCTTAAATCGCGCGACGTGTACGCGGTGCGCTTTGGGTTAGGTATGCTTATGGCGCATTATCTGGACGCGCCGTATTTTACGGAGGATGTGCTGGAGCGCGCGGCGGGCGTTACGAGCGATGAATACTATCTTAAAATGATGGTGGCGTGGCTGTTCGCAACGGCGCTTGCCAAGCAATACGATGCGGCGCTGCCGTACATAAAGGACTGCCGCCTTGACGCATGGACGCACAACAAGGCCATACAGAAGGCCATAGAAAGCCGCCGCGTGACGGACGGGCATAAGGCAGAGCTGAGAGCATATAAGGTAAAAATTAGTGAGAAAATATGAAGCTGTCGATAAAATAAACCGTATTCTTAAAAAGCGCGGCAGTACGCTTGTTCCGCTTTGTGCGGATTACGAAGCGCGGTTGGCGGTCTCGCCCGAACTGATAGACGATTATGAGGATATACTTTCGGATGAATTGATGGAGTTTGGTATTGAGGACGGCGAAATAAACGAATATGGAATAGAGATAGACAGATTGATAGAATACATAAATAAAGCAAGGTTCATATCAAACGATAAAACAATATAGGCCGAAACACCGGGCTTTTTTTATGCTTGACGAGTAAACGAACGTTTACTATAATGTGCATGTAAACGGGCGTTTACTTCAACGGAGGTGCGGATGGATACGAAGGAAAGAATACTGCTCAGCGCATTAAGGCTGTTCGCGCGGGACGGATACGAGGCCGTTTCCGTAAGCAGCATAGCAGCGGAGCTTGGCATAACAAAGGGCGCGCTGTACAGGCATTACCAAAGCAAGCGGGATATATTCGACCATATACTTGCGCGCATGGAGCAGCGGGATGCCGAGCGGGCGGGGGAGTTCGGCGTGCCGGAGGGGACGAAGGACGAAATGGAGGAAAAATATAAAAACACGGCCGTTGCCGCATTGATAGGCTATTCAAAGGCGCAGTTTGAATACTGGACGGGGGATGAGTTTGCGGCGGATTTCAGGCGCATGCTCACCATTGAGCAATACAGGAACGCGGAGATGGCCGCGCTTTATCAGCAGTATCTTTGCGCGGGGCCTGCGGGCTACGTTGCGGATATATTCGCGGCGCTGGGATATGATGCGCCAATGGAACGCGCGGTGCGGCTGTATGCGCCGATGTATCTGCTGTACGGCATGTATGACGCGGCGAAGGACAAGCAAGAGGTGAAGCGGCTTTTTGAAAGCTGCATGAAAGAGAGGGAGAATGAATACTCTGCCTGAGGGAACGATACGCTGCCGCGTGATAAGGCAGCAGCGGGAGCAATACGGCATAGCGGACGAACAGGGGAACGAATACGCCGCGCGCGTATCGGGCAAATACATGAACAATGCTGCCGCGGCGGATGATTGTATACCGAAAACCCCGCCATAGTGGCGGGG
>ENA-ORSS01000358-ORSS01000358.1-human-gut-metagenome-genome-assembly--contig:-NODE-358-length-57230-cov-6.872847_pt1 | contig 57230 bp, 45 predicted proteins | sample MGYA00241899_ERZ509162 | MGnify/ENA primary metagenome ERZ509162 (study PRJEB26280, sample SAMEA2338641) | human gut metagenome | biome: human gut; feature: human-associated habitat; material: faeces... | reverse complement strand
ACGGGTGCCGACTGGCGCCCGTCTAAAAGGGGATACCCTAAAATTGGAAGTTTACCATTATTCTTGAATCAATTCAAAACAGTTTCTTAGTATTCAGAAAAACATTTTGAATACTTCGTGGAATATTCTGATAATGTGGACTCTGAACCAGCGCATAACGTGTATATTTATGGTCATGGGTATTACCGAAAATTATATCCTTAAACATAACACCGGATTCTATCCTGGCTGAAACAGCTACATTTTTGTCTATACGTTCTCGAATCTTTACCCAATCACTCAATACGTGGTTACTGCCATCAATTAACCATTCACGCTGATAAGGAGCATCAACAAACCTCCATGAAGCACGTCCCTGATACCTGCATACAACTATCGTATAAGCCCCATTATCACGCATCACCTCATAAAGTATATAAGAGTTTGACTGACTGAAATAGAAATCATCAAACGATTTCTGTCCCTGCTGAATACCTAAACGATGCTTATCCGCATTGTAGAAAAACAGCAATGCTCTCAATACAGTACTTTTACCAACCCCTTGGGTTCCTGTAAAATGCACATTTCCATCTACAGATATCTCTGCATAAGGGATATTAGCACTATTGATAAAAATTATCTTATTCAGGTATTTCATCTTCATTTGCTATTTGAATTATATCAATTATTTCTTCGGCATAACGGAATGCTGAAGTAATCTTATATGTTTCCTCAAATTCACTGATACATTCTGCAAAGCCCATATTCTGCATTTCCTGTAACAGCTTGCTTACTATTTCACCATTTGATCCAACCCCGTATTTTTTGAACAGATGGTGTGCCTTTTCCTTCAACTCAATATCCAGGCTTATTTGTTCTATTAAATGGCTTTTTCGGAACTGATAACCAGCGGTAAATGACGGATTATAGCATTTGAGAAAATCCAGATAGTCAAGCCATTTTGAAAAGCTATCCAATTTCTGTTCTATAGTCTGTTTAGCCTCTCCTATTCTTGAAAAATAGAAGTAACCATTACCAGATTCCATTTGCAGACCAATTTCCTTGAAATATTCCGTATAATCTTCCAGATTTTCTTCGACATCCTCATACAGATGACGTACAGAAGCGTCTGAACTGTCCACCGAAAGGAATTCTCCCCGGCTTAACTTATCGTATATTCTTCGAGTATTATTTCGCATAAATTATAGGATATTCAATGTTTTGATAAATTGCATATTTTCCAGTCATTCGGCATTCATTCGGATGCAGGATGACCAACTGACAGAAAAGTGTAACGTGTTCTTCAATATTACGTTTTATCTTATAGTCATATCTCAAAATGAATTCAAACAAATTATAGCTTGATGCCAAAAATGAATTCCAGACTTCAGCAGAATCCACATCCTTCAATAATCGGACATGATTTTGCAGTTCTTCTTCAGTCAACGGGTCGGCTTCCGTTCTTAGTGTTTTTTGTATTCCATTACGCTCGGCAATCCGTCTAAGCATCTTTACCACCAGTTCGTTTTCCCTCAGCATTTCTAAAGACAGACGAATCTTGTTGTATTGACGTGATTCCATCCAAAGAGGATTTCTTTCCTCCAACACATTTATAACATTCGTGTTAGCCTTGATGAGCAGCTGATCTTGCAGATACTTCAGTTTTCGTATTTTTTGTAAAGTTTATTCTGCTCGTCAATCTGATTAATATAGGAAATTATTTGTCTGTCAATCTCCATTAACGCATGATAGGCTTCTACAAAATCATGTTTCACATCGCTACAAGTCTTGGCCATGTGCGGATCATTAGCCATAATGAAAAAGGCATGCTCATTATCCATCAGTTTTTCACATTCACGTATCATAGTACGAATGCTACGACTCTTCTCATCCAAGTTCTCCAGTTTCTTTTTTTTGATAATATAATTGGGCTCCTGCTTATATGCATTATCCATATTACGCTTCAAATCAACAACATTCTTCAAAGTCCTGAATCCGGTCTTCTTTAAAAGCTGGCGCACACTATCCTGATATCCGGTTTTACGATTTATATTAGTTTCTTGTAGGAAATATCCTATATAGTCTTTCAATGTGTTGATACATTCCTGCACACTCAACACACTGATTTCCTCATTGACATTCAGCACTTCTTCGAAGAAGTTCAAATAGTCACTCTCTATCTCAACCATATTGCCAGTTTCTACCAGTACACCATATTCTATCAGCTTCCTCAACCTTGCTTCATTCCCTCCGACAAGATCAATGGCAAGCCCAACCGGAAACTTCATAAGTTTTCGTTTTTCAAACATCTCACTTAGCAATCCTTGCTCATGTGAGAGCGTCTTGGTCAATTCTTCTATACTTCTAAAATGCGTCAGGACATCCATATATTTAAAACTCTGTGATTGGCACTACATCTATCTTATAACCGTCTTTCTCGATTGTGCATTTGTAATTATAAGTCACAATAACGAGATTATCACACTTTAATTCTCCAGCACATTCAACAATACTATCCACTTCACGCTTTTCCGTTTTAGGACTGCTAATATCATAACAGACCTGGACAAGACGTAATATGCGAGTTCCTTCACGAAGTACAAAATCAACTTCCTTATCGTTTCGTGAACGATAATAGAACATGGTCTTTTCAACATCATAACCTCGGCGTATAAGTTCTATGAAGACTTGATTTTCAAGCAGCCGTCCTAAATTGTCACTTAAGGAAAAAGCCTTGGACACCACAAAACCATTGTCAACTACATACACTTTCCTTGGAGCTTTTTTCATCAACTTTAGTTTATTATTGTAGCGCGACAAATAATAGAAAAGGTATGGTTCATGGAGATAGTCCATATATTTCTTGGTCGTATTGACACTGGAGAAGTCAAGTTCTGATGTCAATTCATTAGCACTGATAGGATTACAGAAATTCGACACAAGATACATGGCCAAGTTATTTAAATCTGTCACATTCCGAACATTATGACGCTTAGCAACATCTTTCCATATAATAGAATCAAATAACGTATCAAGATAACTCCGGGTCAATTGGCGTGAAGCAACTACTTCTGGATAACCGCCATTCCTTAAATAATCATCTGACAATACAAGGGATTCAGTTTTGTGCTCTGCTTTCAGTAGATGCAAATCAAGCCCATTCCAATCAAAAAACTCTTCAAGACTGAAAGGTAACATCTCTACCTGAAGATACTTACCTGTTAATACTGTAGCCATTTCGCTGCTTAACATTCTGGCATTACTGCCCGTTATTACGAGATTCTTTCCCATTCTATACAGTTCACTGACCCACAGGTCCCATGCATCAAGATTCTGGACCTCGTCCAACAGAATATATTCATATCCAGGATAAACATCATCCAGCATCCGCATGACCAAATCAGCATCCCAGGCTTCTAACAATTGATAGTTATCGAAGTTTAAGTATGCAAAATTCTTGTCCCGTAGCATTAGTAATGCCTGAGTGGATTTCCCCACTCGCCGAGGGCCTGTTATCAACTTGATAAGATGGCTGCTCAATAGCAATTCTGTATTTTGACTACTCTTACGTATTAAATAAGGACGAGACATCAGTTCATCACGTTCTTTGCGTTGATTCAGAATGATTGTTTTCATCTTTTATATGTTGTTATTCGAATACAATATTACTATTTTTTATTCAAATAACAATGTCTATTGCACAAAATATATACTAATTTATGCAGTATAAGATTGTTATTAAATAATATTTAGTATTATTGAGTGTAAGAACTGCCATGCTAACAGAAAGGTATACAGATAGCATGTTTTTAATGGCTCTACACACTATGGTCATAAATTGGTAACGTTGTGATGTCCTGACTTGGCTTTCTAATTACTTTTTCTGTCTTTCATTTTTCAAGCCATCTCCCTAAAACGTCTAAGTGTGGAGATTTATCCAGGAATCAAAAATGCCTGAACTTGCGATGCAATAATATCATAACAAATACCTTTGCACCACAATTTTATTCATAAAGCCCGAATGTCGATTTACAAAAACTTAAAGAAACAATAATCATACTTGGTTTAGTATAAAAGCTCTGGCTGCCCCCAAAAATAATCATTAGGTTTAGATTAGAACTTGATTAGATATACAAAAAACAAACTAAACTTAAGCCTTATGCTGAAGAAAAAAAGAGGGACAAAGAGAAAATATAGAATTCTAAATCACGAGGGGCAAAGGAACATATTGCTCCAAAAACATAAATCAGCAGAAATGAAATTGTATTAGTGTTTTCTTTGCAGATTATCTCGCTTTTTTTTGTCCCTCGTTTGTTCTCCAGTATGAAAAAATGCCAAAACCATACATGATTATCAACACTTTATGTGTTTATGGCACATATTACATCGTCCCTTTTCCATCTGTTCCAATAAAAATACATTGTCTTTTAGCGAACAATACAGCCAGTATACATAGAGTTAATAATACATCTTTAGAAAACACTAACTTTACATACTAGCTAGAATGAACTATAGCAGTATCACATAATTTACTGTAATAATTTAACCCTATTTTATTCCTTCCTCATCCTTCATATCCATAAAATTTGCGTTAAAACGCTTAAAAATAGTTTCCTAAACGCTCCTGTTCATAAAATATAAGTGCGTATCATTATTTCATTTCTTACAGCAAATATCGCCCTCTGCCACTTACTATGCAAGGCTGCCCTGTTAATAAACCAAGCGCGGACGGGAAACCGGCCAAATGGTTCTGTTTCTGCCATCCGGATACAATGTCGCTTGACGATTATATTCGATGATGAGAAAAGAGGAAAAAAGCCCTTGTGGATAAATATTGAAGAACAGGATCAAACTGAAAGAACATCATTCAATCATATTATTGCGATACATAATCAGCAAATTATCGGCACTATTTCAAATTTGTGCCGATAATTTGTTATATTTATGACATAATAACAGATATGAGTAACGAAATAACATCAGCCATACTAAATTTTGCTGAAAAGCATCATGACTTTAATATAGAAGATTTGTCTGAGTGTCTCTGCAAAAGCATGGACATCAACAGATCTTCCCTGCTTTGGCATTTGTTCAAACTCGTAAATAGCAACGTATTTATCAGAACCGGCCGTGGCATGTATGCCAAAGTGACAAAACCGGTATTCTTGCCCCAACCTGCAGACGATATAATAGAGGTATTCAATCTGTTGCTGTCCAATTTCCCGTTTGCCAAGTTTTGTATCTACCAAGGTGAAATCATTTCACCACTGCAACACCATCTTTCATCCAACCGCATTATTTATGTGGAAACGGAGAGGGATTCAGCCGAAACCATTTTTGATTTTCTGAAAGGCGAAGGCCGACCGATTTTTCAGCGTCCCACTAAAGATATAGTATATCACTATGTGGATATGGACAGCAGGACCATCTTCGTGAAAAACCTTGTTTCAGAAGCTCCGTTGCAGGAAGTATCCGGCATTCCAATGTCCACATTGGAAAAACTTCTGGTTGATATTCTGAGAGATTCTGATTTCTTCTATCTACAAGGGAGTGAAAGCGAACGTTTCATAGAGAATGCCTTCAAAATGTATTCCGTTAATCGTAGCCGACTTTTCAGATATTCCAGCAGAAGCAAAGTCAAAGAAGAATTATTGTCCATACTGAATAACTTGAATTTGCAACGATAAAAAATGTTTTACGAAAGAATGGATTGACCAAATGGTCACTGCACAGCATTACAATGACAAGAAGCTGATTGAAAAAGTCATCCGTGCATTGTCATTGCTTGAGATGCCGGTCAAAGCAGAACCCATCTGATTTTCAAAGTACATTCTTAATGCTGACAATCGGCAGGTCTGTCCATCGTCTGTCCATAGACATTGATGTAATCTATCCTCCTGGAGCAAACATAGAAATAAGATTATCCGAGAAATCTATAGATTTCGGTTTCATCGAACTGGAGCTGGTAAAACGTAAACAGAGAAATGTTGCAAATATCCTCAAGAACCACTCCAAGTTCTTCTATAAAATAGCATACCGGAATGATACGGAACCCCAGTCTTTTATTCTGCTACTTAATTATTTCCCTAAAAACAATATTTTTTGCACAAATGGAAAGCGGATTTTTCTAATGAGCAATTTGGAATAAAGCGACCTGCATAATAAACCAAACGCGGACAGGGAATCGGCCGAATCGGTTCTGCTTCCGCCATCCGAATGCAATGTCACTTGGTGATTTGCATTTTGTCTTATTTTGCCTACCCTAAAGCAGGAAAATCCAGCCCCAATGGAAACTGGTAACGACAAACTATGCAACAGAAACATCCGCAAAAAATTGGCGGAATGAAATAGTTGTTGTACTTTTACAACATTAGACCCTCCAAAGCCTCTCAACGATGCTCAAATCTGGGGGGCGTTTTATTTTTATACCCTATGGGCATTCAATCTGACAAGGTTTATACATACCCAATTGAGATTGCCACCCTGCAGAAAAACAGAGGTTGGGACGTTAGGGACTCCCAACGGACGGAGCATTATATCCGAAACATTGGCTATTACAGGCTTGGCGCCTATCTGTATCCCATGCTGCAGATACCCAAGGAGCTTCATCGATACAAGGCAGACGGCTCCTTTCAAGACACACTTAACCCATATCGTTTCGATAAGAAATTGCGATTGTTTCTCTTTAACGATATAGAGAAAGTAGAGATTGCCTTGCGCAGCGCATTGACAAACATCGTGACGAGGAAACTGGCAATATCTTCTGGATGACAGATGGCAGCTTGTTTGTGAATGCTGACAATTTCAACCGAACCATGACATTGGTTGACAAGGAACTAAAAAGCTCAAAGGAGGAGTCCATCCTGCACTTCAAAAGAGTATATGAAAGGTCACTTGCAACAGCAATTGGCAGATTTTCCGATGATAGACATCAAGGTTTGGTTTACCTACGAGCTGACAAGAAGAACCGCTGTGGAAAGAATAGCCCCATAGACTGAACATATATGTTCCATTATTCCGCCTGCATTTTGCGAATGACCGTAAGAGACAGGCGGATTTCCTTTTTGAGTATATCAAGACAGTATATGAAATATTCATCTAGGTTAGTCTTCTGCCTTAGTTCCTACATACTTGTACGAAGTTCCTCTTCATTGGAAGACAGAAGTATCACATTAATAATCCAAGGATACAATGCCTTAGCTTTATTGGTATATCGGCAAAATATCTGCCCTATTAGTGAGCAATACTGAGATTTTCTGCGCAGACTGGCCTGCCTCCAACAATCTGCATCTTCTGATCCAACTTTCTTGGCGACTTTGTACCGATTGTTATTTTCGATACTGCTCAATATATCATATAATATGCAAATACAGCAATTATATGATATATTGATGGATAAATATTAAATTCAAAAGTAATTCTTCTGATATAAATTACTACAATCCATACTTGAATAAACATTATCTAAGAAGGTATATTCAAAGTATTTGATATTCTATTAGTTACAAGTATCCATACATTTTACGCCGTCAACAGAAAACTCAGAAGGAATTACAAAAATTAATTATGGCTGGCGAAAAGAGAATAAGTCAAAAGAAAATATTGGCATACAGAAAGATTACTCACCTCTAAGGTTGATATCAGTTTCCAGTCAAAATATACAAGTATCTATCTTTTTTTGGAAAGCAAAATAGTTTGGTTTAGAACTTTGGTAGATATACAATAAACAAGACTAAACTTATATCTAGAAGAGGCGACGAAAGAAAAGAGGTATAAAGAGCAAATACATCGCTTCAAAACATGAGGGACACGAGGGACAAAGGAGATTTAATAGGCTCCTTAATCACGTTTTTCAAAAATGAAATTGTATTAGTGTTTTCTTTGCAGATTGTCTCCATTTTTTTGTCCCTCGTTTGTCCCCCAGCATGAAAAATCGCTAAAATCATATTTGATTATCAACATATTATGAGTTTATAACACATATTGCATCGGCAGAAAATAACCTGTAAAGCAATAAAAAGTAGCACACCAAAATACATAAACACATAACTTACAATCCATTAGATTAATAATTCAATAATAAAACAATAACTCAGCCCACTGATACAGAGACCTCTAATATCCACTAAGCAAAATCAGAATACCCCATTCATAAATAGTAAAAAAATATACACCACAATCACACCTCATTCCCCAAACTCCTATGCGTTTTATTCTTTCGAAAATTTTATAACTGGCCACAAAAACTTTCCCAGTTAGCAAAAAACTTTTTCCTAACTATAGAAAAAAACAAGCATCCAAATATCAATCACCCCAAACACTGGACAATAACAATGCGATAAAAATAAAAGCATCTAAAAACGATAAAAAATATCACCAATATTACAAAGTCCCATATACCATGTTTCCGATTGACCAAACATTTTCATCTCCTCTTCAACCAAAATTCCTCAAAAACTTATATATTTGGAAAAAGATTACAATAAAAAAATTGTATTGTATTGTATTAAGAAAAGCAACAGAAAATAAAGATATTATAGATGGAAAAAGGAACATTGCATTCTTGCCCCGAATTGATTGACTATATCAACCACATCGGATTTCTGCCACTATTACGCATGGGCATTCCTGGATGGTCGGCCGAAGAAATAACAGATGAAGATTGCCAGTATACCCGCCTGCCCGATGGCGGATGGGAATGGCCGCTGTGGGAATGGAAAGGTGCTATCCTGCAGGAAAGTGGTTGTGCATACGGTAAGTTTTTCAATCGTAAAGCTGCCTTTATCAGTCGCGAATGGTGGCCTGACTTCTGCAACTACCGTCGAAGCGTTTTCCCTTCCCCCGAAGAGGGAAGCATCGAAGAAGCTATTCTTGATGTTTTAAAAACAGAAGGAAGCCTTATCACCCGTGAACTTCGCGCTGCATGTGGCTTCACTGGAACTAAAATGCGAAGCCGATTCGATGCTTATCTCACTCGCCTGGAAATGGGCGGATACATCGTTACACAAGACTTCATCTATCCTCGCGACCGCCACGGACACGAATACGGCTGGGGATGGTCGCTCTTAACCACTCCCGAAGCACTCTTCGGACGAGAAGCTTGCCACCCCAAACGCACCCCACAGGAATCACGCCAACGAATGCTTATCCAGTTAAAAAAAATATTGCCTGAAACTTCATCAAAAGTGTACGACTTCTTGTTGAAATAGTTCCCAAAAGTCAAACAAACCAATAAATAGACTACTTCTACAAGAACAATGTCAGCAAAGGAATGGTCAACACCGAAAGCAAAGTTGTAATAAAAGTTCCCTCGGCCATAATAACCTCCCCTTTAGCATATTGAATACAAAACAGTGTTCCATACGAAGCCACAGGCATAGCTGCCAGCACCACATTAATATTGGCAATAGTATTGTCGACACTGCAAAGGCGTGATATGTATAAGATGAACAGAGGAATTAGCATCAAACGCAAAGCCGACATAAGGTAAATGGCTACATTACCGAACATCCGAAGGACAGGTACCCGAGCTATCGACGACCCTATGATGAGCAAGGCTGCAGGTACGGTTACATTGCCCAATAATACAAAAGGTGTGCTGACAACACGGGGAGGCACCCATCCCGTCAGTACAACAAGGATAGAAAGGTACGAAGCAATCATAGCCGGACAATAAAGAGTATGCCAATTGAAACGCATATTGCCCTGGTCACCCGAAATAAAAAAGGTGCAAAAACAAAAATCAGCAAAGTGCTTGGAAAATTAAGGATACTGGCATAGAATACTGCATTCGGTCCGAAAATAGAAGCAACAATGGGATAACCGATAAAACCAACATTACCGAAAGCCAACATAAAGCTATAAATTCCACGGTCGGCCGCCTTGACAGGCAAATAACGAGGAAGCAGAAAAGCCGCACCTATCAACACCACATAAGTGGCAAACCCCACGAGAAGCAAGGGAACGATGAATGTTTTGTCAGGAAGCGTATCGCCCATCACCGATGAAAGTATCAGGCAAGGACACGTTACATTAATAACCAATCCCGAAAGCTTGCGGTCAAAATCCGCATCCATCATCTTCTTTTTACTCAGATAATAGCCGACGACTACCAGTACGAACAAGATAATCATCTGCGTTACTATTGCATCCATAAATCTTTTTACCTCCTAAAAAACTGGCGCAAAGATACAGATTATAGAATTTGGATATTCTCCACTCGGGCGGAAAATTGATAGCTAATATACTTTCCTCCTCACACTCACTTTACAGAAAAGTCATTGAACACCAGCCTATCCGTATCGTAACCACGCCGACGGAGTTTGTCAAGAAGTTCTTGAAGTACATTATCTGGTAAAGTCGCCTCACGACTCATAATCCAAAGATACTTATCGCTGCTACTTCCTACCAGCACATAACGATAGTCGGGATCGATGTCGAGCACATAATAATCAGCATAAAACCACAAGAAGAACGATACTTTCAACTTGCCCGGATCAGCAGCATCAGGTTGTTTGGCTTTTCCTTTAATCTCTTTGTACTTGCCGTCTTTATAACCAGCATTCAGCACTTCAATCCGTCCGTTATCAAGCAAGGTATAAGTAGCTGTCACCCGATTCATTCCCTCTTCAAAGCGATGATCATAACGTGCTATCTCGTACCATTTTCCCATAAAACGAGTCACATCGAAAGTCTGCACCGTCCGGTTGTCAATCTCCTTACTTGCAATATCAGAGCCACAACCACTCAATCCTAAGATAGAGCACAAAAGAATCAGAATGTTTTTCATACGCTTTCAAGTTTATTATGTGTAGAGAAGTCAACAAAATCGGTAATGTCACACAGTTGCCACCAGCATGTGCCACTCACTTCTCTCGTTCTACTCTTCCTATTGACAAAGATAAAACATTGCAGACACACAACCAAACAATCAGCCCTTGAATATTACGCAAACTTTACGTAATTTTGCCAACATCTTTTGTTCAGAAAATGAAAATCTACACATGGAATTGTTAGTATACAAAGCATCCGCCGGGTCAGGAAAAACATTCACTTTGGCCGTCGAGTACATCAAACACCTGATAGCAAACCCAAGAGCCTACCGGCAGATTCTGGCTGTGACCTTTACCAACAAGGCCACTACCGAAATGAAGGAACGTATCTTGCAGCAACTGTACGGTATCTGGCAGGCCGACCCCGCATCCGACGCTTACCTGAAACGTATAGAAGAGGACCTCGCACGCCATCACCAGACAGGCATGCCCAAGCCCTGTACAACCAGCGAATTGAGGCAACGCGCCGGCATGGCTTTACAGTACATTCTACACGACTATAGCCGCTTCCGCGTAGAAACCATTGACTCCTTTTTCCAGTCCGTCATGCGTAATCTTGCACGCGAGCTGGAACTGAGCCCTAACCTGAATATCGAACTGAACAACAACGAAGTATTGAGCGATGCCGTCGATACCCTTATCGACCAACTCACTCCCACCTCACCCGTATTGGCATGGCTTCTGGCCTACATCGACGAACGTATTGCCGACGACAAACGCTGGAATGTATCTGATGAAATAAAACGATTCGGACGAAACATCTTCGACGAAGGCTACATTGAACGTGGCGAAATGCTGCGCCAGAAATTACGCGATCCGCAAGCCGTCAGACTTTATCGCGACGTGCTGCGTGAAATGCTGACAGATGCCCTTGAACAGATGAAAGCTTTCTACGATCAGTTCGTCGGCGAACTCGAAGCCCATGCCCTCACCTCCGACGATCTGAAAGGAGGGACACGAAGCATTGGAAGTTATTTCCGTAAATTGCGCGATGGAAAACTGGCCGACAAAGATGTATTGAACACTACCCTGAAAAATTGCCTCGACGACCCGCAAAACTGGGCATCGAAAACATCGACGCGCAAAAAAGACATCATCCACTTAGCCGAAAGCAGTCTGATGCCCCTTTTGCGTGACTCAGAAAGACTACGTCCACAACGCAACCAAACAGTAAATAGTTGCCGCCTCTCTCTACAACATCTTGACAAACTACAGCTGCTAAACCACATAGACGAACAGGTACGTATCCTTAATAAAGAACAGAACCGTTTTCTGCTGTCTGACACGAATGCCTTGCTGCATCGACTGCTGGGTGAGGGCGACTCATCATTCGTCTTCGAAAAAATCGGAGCCAGCATACACAATGTGATGATCGATGAATTTCAAGACACCAGTCGGATGCAATGGGACAACTTCCGCATGTTGTTGCTTGAAGGCCTCGCACAAGGTGCCGACAGCCTCATCGTGGGCGATGTCAAACAATCCATTTATCGCTGGCGCAACGGCGACTGGAGCATTCTGAATAACCTTGGCAGTTCTACCAACAAAGACTCTTTTGGTTCCAACCGTTTTCCCATTCGTGTGGAAACGCTGAAAACAAACCGTCGAAGCGAAACCAATATCATCCAGTTCAACAACCATTTCTTCACCCAAGCCGTCGATTATCTGAATGCTCTGCACTTGGACGAACTGCACGAAGAATGCTACCCACTGAAGAATGCCTACGCTGACGTCGCCCAAGAATCACCACGCAGCCTGTCGCGCGGCTATGTAAAGGCCAGTTTCCTTGAACCCGACAACGACCACAACTACACTGAACAGACTTTGATTGCATTAGGCAACGAAGTACGTCATTTACTCGATAGCGGTATACTGCTAAACGACATCACCATACTGGTACGTAAAAACAAAAACATTCCTCTCATTGCCGACTATTTCGATCAGGAACTCCACCTGCCTATCGTCTCTGACGAAGCTTTTCGTCTTGATGCATCCGTAGCAGTCGGCATGCTGATAGATGCCCTACGCATCCTGCTCGATTCTGATGACAAAATATCGCAAGCCTCGCTTGCGACAAACTACACCCAATACGTGGCTACCTCCCCGGTTCAATGGCATCAGTTATTCGCCGAACCGAACTCTGGCATACTGCCCGAAGCTTTCTGTGCACACACCGCAGAACTTCGCCTCATGCCTCTATACGAACTGTTAGAAGAACTATACAGCATCCTGCACCTCAACCTCGTCGCAAAGCAAGATGCCTACCTGTTCTCCTTCTTCGATGCCGTGACACAATATCTGCAAGACAATCCTTCGGACATCGGTCACTTCATCCGCCATTGGGAGGACACACTATGTGCCCAGACAATCCCTAGTGGCGAAGTGGATGGCATACGTATCCTCTCTATTCACAAATCGAAAGGACTTGAATTCCACACCGTGCTCATCCCATTCTGCGACTGGAAACTGGAAAACGAAACCAACAACCAGCTTGTCTGGTGCCAAGCGCCTTCTGCCCCCTACAATGCACTTGACTTGGTTCCCGTTACCTACAGTCCTCTCATGGCTGAATCTGTTTACCGTTCCGACTATCTGGATGAACGCCTTCAGTTATGGGTCGACAACCTGAATCTATTATACGTAGCTTTCACCCGCCCCGAAAAAAACCTCATCGTATGGAGCAAAAAGGACCAGCGTGGCACTGTAGCCGAATTGCTGGCCAACGCACTTCCTTCCGTAGCCAAAGCCATCGAAGGAAGCCTGTGGGACGAAGAATTCGCTACGTTTGAGAGTGGTTCTCTATGCCCTTCGACCCTATCCGGACAGGAAAATAAAACTTCTGCCAACAAGTTGGCTTTCAGTCCCCATAAACAACCGGTACGTATGGAAAGCCTGAAGCACGACATCGAATTCAGACAATCCAACCGCTCAGCCGATTTCATTGCCGGTATCGATGAAGAAGAATCTGCACAACGTTTCATCAACCGCGGACGCCTGCTTCACACCCTCTTCTCAGCCATCGAAACCGAAGCCGACATTGACAATGCAGTCTCACACCTTGTAGCCGAAGGTGTCATCGGCCACCAAACAACCGCAGACGAAATCAGAGAGCTTACCAGACGTGCCTTCTCCCTACCCGAAGTCAAACAATGGTATTCGGGAGAATGGCGCCTGTTCAACGAGTGCGACATCATCTGGCTTGACAACGGAAAACTGCTTAACCGCCGTCCCGACCGTGTAATGATGAAAGGAGATGATATCGTGGTTGTCGATTTTAAATTTGGTAAGCCTAGTAAACGATATAACCGACAGGTTCAAGACTACATGCGCCTGCTGGTACGTATGGGCTACACTGCCTCTCACATAAACGGTTACTTGTGGTATGTAGACATGCAACAAGTAGAAAAGGTAGATTTCGAGAAACAAGAAAAAACAAAAAACAAATAAAATAAAAATTCAGCAAGATGCAAACTTTCCTCCAACTGGTAGCCCACGACCTTTATCATAAGATAGGTAATGACCTGTCACGCACAGCCATTGTCTTCCCCAACAAACGTGCCAGCCTTTTCTTCAACGAATATCTGGCAGCCGAAGCCGACCGTCCCATCTGGTCGCCTTCGTATGTCAGCATCAGCGAATTATTCGGTCAGCTATCCCCCCTGAAACTTGGTGACCCCATTCGCTTGGTATGCGAACTCTACAACATATTCGTCCAAGAAACCCATAGCGACGAAACCCTCGACGACTTCTATTTTTGGGGTGAATTATTGATCAGCGATTTTGATGATGTCGACAAGAACCTTGTAGATGCCGACCGCCTTTTCACCAACTTACAAGACCTGAAAAATCTGATGGACGACTATAGCTTCCTCGATCACGAACAGGAAGAAGCCATCCGCCAATTCTTTCAGAACTTCTCTATCGAAAAACGTACGCTGCTGAAAGAACGTTTCATCTCCCTTTGGGACAAACTGAACGATATTTACCATCATTATCGCGACAGCCTGACCCAACTGGGCATTGCTTACGAAGGAATGATGTATCGCAACGTACTCGAACAACTTACAGCCGACTTCAATGCCGGTATCCCTCTGCTTCCCCGCTACGATCGTTATGTCTTCGTAGGCTTCAACGTATTAAATAAGGTAGAGGAAGCCTTCTTCTCCCTTCTGCAAGAGGCTGGCAAAGCTCTTTTCTACTGGGATTACGACATCTTCTACACCCGTCTGCCTCATGAACAGCAGCCACCCTATACACACGAAGCAGGTGAATTCATCTTGCAAAACCTCAAGATTTTTCCCAATCAGTTACCCGAATCGGTTTTCGACACCTTGCGGAGCAACAAAAAAATACAGTATATCTCCTCTCCCACCGAGAATGCACAGGCACGCTTCATTCCTCAATGGGGTCAAAGCATTGACACTACAAAGAACCTGAAAGAAAACGCCATTGTTCTTTGTAATGAAGCCCTTCTCTTGCCAGTGCTTCACTCGCTCCCGGCAGACATTAAAGACGTCAACGTCACCATGGGATTTCCACTGGCACAAACACCTGTGTACAACTTCATCAACGCCCTTGTCGAACTGCAAACCTCCGGCTATCGCACCGACACGGGCCGCTACACCTACGAAGCTGTGCTTAACGTGTTGAAGCATCCCTACACCCGTCAGTTATCCCCTTCGGCTCCGGCACTCGAATTGTCGCTTACACGCAACAACCGTTTCTATCCTCTTCCTTCCGAACTTAAACAAGATGCTTTTTTGGAGAAGGTATTCACCCCACAAAACGGCATTCAGGCTTTGTGCACCTACCTCATTGACATGATACAGGAAGTAGCTGTTCTCTACCGCCACGAAGACGATTCGTCCGACTTATACAACCAGCTCTACCGCGAATCGCTATTCAAAGGTTATACTCTTATCAATCGTCTGCTCAGCCTCATCGAAGATGGGGTATTGACTTTACGTCTCGACACCCTGAAGCGACTGCTCAACCGCCTGCTGGTTTCGGCCAACATTCCTTTTCATGGCGAACCTGCCATCGGACTTCAGGTTATGGGAGTACTTGAAACACGTAACCTAGATTTCAAGAACCTGCTTATCCTCTCACTGAACGAAGGCAAGTTGCCCAAAGCCGAAGGCGAATCATCCTTCATCCCCTACAATCTGCGCAAAGCTTTCGGCATGACTACTATCGAACACAAGAATGCTGTCTACGCTTACTATTTTTATCGACTCATTCAACGTGCCGAAAATATCACCCTGCTCTACAATACTTCTTCCGACGGGCTGAACCGAGGAGAAATGTCCCGTTTCATGTTGCAGTTTCTCATCGAATCGCCTCATACTGTTAGCCACAGTTACCTCGAAGCAGCTCAATCACCTAAGCAAGGTCGCACCATCCAAATTGATAAAACCGATGAAGTAATGCGTACAATGTACGCCACCTACAACAGCCGTCTCCACCCCGAGCGTCTGCTATCCCCCTCGGCTTTGAACTCTTATCTGGACTGCCGACTGAAGTTTTACTTCCGTTACATAGCCGGCCTTAAAGCACCTGATGAAGTCAATGCCGAAATCAATTCAGCTCTGTTTGGAACTATTTTCCACCGTTCTGCCGAACTGGTATATACCGACCTTACCAGCCACCAAAAGGAAATACATAAAACAGATCTCGAACAATTACTCAAAGACGACGCACGACTGCAAGAGTACGTCAACCGAGCTTTTAAAGAAGAATTTTTCCATGTATCCCCTCAGGAAAAACCTGAATACAACGGAAGCCAACTCATCCACGCACGGGTCATTGTTTCCTATCTGAAACAACTGCTCAGAAACGACTTGCAATATGCCCCCTTCAGCATGGAAGCTATGGAAAAGACTGTAAAAGAAAGTATCGAGATTGAGACCTCCGAAGGAAAACTATCAGTAAACATTGGTGGCACCATTGACCGTATGGATAGCAAGGACGGTACTTTGCGCATTGTTGATTACAAAACAGGAGGCTTACCTAAGACCCCCGAGAATATCGGACAGCTATTTACCCCTTCCGAGAATCGCCCAGGTTACATTTTCCAGACCTTCTTGTATGCCGCCATCATGTGCCGCAAACAATCCCTAAAAGTAGCACCCGCCCTTCTCTATATCCACAAGGCTGCTTCCGACACCTATTCGCCGGTTATTGAGATAGGTGCTCCGCGTCAGCCCAAAATTCCAGTACTCAACTTTGCTCTTTACGAAGACGACTTCCGCGAACATTTACAAGCCTTGCTGAACGAGATATTTAATCCGCAAGAACCTTTTACCCAAACTGATGACACGAAAAAATGCGAATATTGCGATTTTCATAAATTATGCTGGGGATAAGTTTAATTGCAGAATACAAAGCATAATGCCACCTATATGGCTTTTTACATCCAATTAAAAAACTTATTTAATACATAAAAACAACAATGTGAAATCAAAAAACATAAAAATGCTTTCAATTCAATATATTAACCACTAAATTATCTATCAATCGTAACCAATTAAACCATTGCTTTAATTTTATTACGAACAAGATTATTAAAAATTTACCATTTTGAAATTAATACCATATATTTGCAATGCATTTTGACACAAATAATAGGTATTACAGGAAATAAAGTTAATCAAGATGGTAAAACAAGAGCTTTTTAGCAACAAAACAAAAGAGAAGAGAGGACTATACGATCCGGCTTACGAACACGATGCATGTGGTGTAGGAATGATTGTAAACATCCACGGAAACAAAAGCCACGAATTGGTTGAATCGGCTCTGAAAGTGCTTGAAAACATGCGCCATCGCGGTGCTGAAGGTGCTGACAACAAGACTGGCGACGGGGCAGGTATCATGTTGCAGATCCCCCATGAGTTTATCTTACTACAGGGAATTCCCGTGCCCGAAAAAGGCCGATACGGAACAGGTATTCTGTTTCTTCCCAAAGATAAAAAAGATCAGGAAGCTATTCTTAGCATCATCATTGAAGAGATTGAGAAAGATGGACTCACATTGATGCACCTGAGAAATGTACCCACATGTCCCGAAATTTTAGGGGAAGCAGCACTGACTGCTGAACCGGACATCAAACAAATCTTTATTACCGGATTCACCGACAGCCAGACAGCCGAAAGAAAACTATATATTATAAGGAAAAGAATAGAAAACCGCATAAGAAGGTCGGACATTCCTACCCGAAACGACTTCTACGTATGTTCGCTATCGACCCAGAACATTGTCTACAAAGGCATGTTATCGTCTATGCAATTAAGAGGGTACTTTCCTGACTTGACCAACAGTTACTTCACCAGTGGTCTGGCTTTGGTTCATAGCCGGTTCAGTACTAATACTTTCCCCACTTGGGGACTCGCCCAGCCTTTCCGCTTGCTGGCACACAACGGCGAAATAAACACCATCCGAGGAAACCGCGGATGGATGGAAGCCCGCGAATCGGTATTGTCCACCCCCACATTGGGAGACATACGCGAAATACGCCCCATCGTACAACCAGGTATGAGCGACTCGGCCTCGTTGGACAATGTGCTTGAATTCCTAGTCATGTCCGGTATGAGTCTGCCTCATGCTATGGCCATGCTCGTACCCGAATCTTTCAATGAAAAGAATCCTATCAGCGAAGACCTGAAAGCTTTCTACGAATACCACTCCATCTTGATGGAACCATGGGACGGTCCTGCCGCTCTGCTCTTCAGCGACGGTAGATATGCTGGTGGTATGCTCGACCGAAACGGTCTCCGTCCTGCACGCTACCTCATTACCAAAAATGACACGATGGTAGTAGCCAGCGAAGTAGGTGTAATGGATTTTGAGCCGGGCGACATAAAAGAAAAAGGACGCCTTCAACCCGGAAAAATCCTGTTGGTTGACACACAGGAAGGACGTATCTACTATGATGACGAACTGAAGCGCCAACTGGCCGAAGCCAAGCCTTATCGCGCATGGCTTGCCACCAACCGAATCGAACTGGACGAACTGAAAAGCGGAAGAAAAGTTGCACATAGTGTACCTCATTATAGCGACATGCTCCACATCTTTGGATATACCCGCGAAGATATCGAAAAAATTATTCAGCCCATGGCCGAAAATGGTGCCGAACCCGTAAGTGCCATGGGTAACGATACACCATTGGCTGTATTGAGTGATCGCCCACAATTGCTGTTCAACTATTTCCGCCAGCAATTCGCTCAAGTCACCAATCCGCCTATCGACCCAATCCGCGAAGAATTGGTCATGTCGCTCACCGAATACATCGGAGCTGTGGGAATGAACATCCTGACTCCTAATGCCGAACACTGCAAAATGGTAAGGCTGAACCACCCCATATTAACCAATACGCAACTTGACTTGCTTTGCAACATTCGCTACAAAGGATTTAAAACAGTAAAGCTTCCTATGCTCTACGATACTTCCAAAGGAAGAAACGGTTTGCAAGAAGCCATTGCCTCGTTGTGTAAGCAAGCAGAAGAAAGTGTCAATGAAGGAGTTAACTATATTGTTCTGACCGACCGTGAAGCAAACGACGCACATGCCCCCATCCCTTCACTCCTGGCCGTCAGTGCAGTACATCATTACCTGATTTCTGTAGGCAAACGTGTACAAACAGCCCTTGTAGTAGAAAGTGGCGAAATACGCGAAGTTATGCATGCAGCCCTGCTGCTCGGATTCGGAGCCAGTGCCCTGAACCCCTATATGGCTTTTGCTGTACTCGACCAACTGGTGGCCGACAAAGACATCCAGCTGGATTATGCTACAGCCGAGAAAAACTACATCAAAGCCGTATGCAAAGGTTTGTTCAAAGTGATGAGTAAAATGGGTATCAGTACCATCCGTTCTTATCGCGGTGCAAAAATATTCGAAGCTGTAGGGTTGAGTCAGGAATTGAGCGATGCCTACTTCGGTGGACTGAAATCATGCATAGGTGGTATCGGTTTGGAAGAAATTGTCAAATTCAGATTCAGAAATCCCCATCCTCAAATAGAGGGCTCGTATGCCGAAAGCGAAGATACGACAAAAGCCGGTAAAGAACTTCTGCCCAACGCAGGTATCTACGCCTTCCGTAAAGATGGCGAAAAACATGCATGGAATCCCGAAACCATAGCTACCCTGCAATTGGCTACACGTACGGGAAGTTACAAGAAGTTCAAAGAATTTACCCGCTTGGTAGATGAAAAAGAACAGCCTATCTTCTTGCGCGATTTCCTGGATTTCCGACATAATCCCATCGACATTAACCGTGTAGAGCCTGTCGAATCCATCGTGCGAAGGTTTGTCACCGGAGCCATGTCGTTCGGTGCCATCAGCCAGGAAGCCCACGAAGCCATTGCCATTGCCATGAACCGTCTGCACGGACGCAGCAATACCGGCGAAGGAGGAGAAGACAGCTCACGCTTCGACAACGAAACCAGAAGTGCCATCAAGCAGGTAGCTTCCGGACGTTTTGGCGTGACAACCGAATACTTGGTCAATGCTGACGAAATCCAAATCAAAGTGGCCCAAGGTGCCAAGCCTGGTGAGGGCGGACAATTGCCAGGATTCAAGGTAGATGAAGTCATAGCACGCACTCGTCACTCCATCCCGGGCATCTCGCTCATCTCGCCTCCACCTCATCACGACATCTACTCTATCGAGGATTTGGCACAACTGATTTTCGACCTGAAGAACGTGAACCCGCACGCCAAAATCAGTGTCAAGCTGGTTGCTGAAAGCGGTGTAGGAACCATCGCTGCCGGTGTGGCAAAAGCCAAGGCCGACTTAATCGTCATCTCTGGAGCCGAAGGAGGCACGGGAGCATCACCGGCATCAAGCATCCGGTATGCAGGTATCTCGCCCGAAATCGGATTGAGCGAAACGCAACAGACGCTGGTATTGAACGGTCTGCGAGGACAAGTCCTCCTGCAAGTAGACGGACAATTGAAGACTGGACGTGACATCGTACTGATGGCTATGCTCGGTGCCGAAGAATATGGATTCGCCACTGCCGCCCTGATCGTACTGGGATGCGTGATGATGCGGAAATGTAATCAGAACACATGTCCCGTAGGTGTAGCCACCCAGGATGCCGAACTTCGCAAACGCTTCAGAGGACGAAGCGAATACCTGGTGAACTATTTCACTTTCTTGGCACAAGAAGTACGCGAGTATTTGGCCGAAATCGGAGTCGAAAGAATGGACGACATCATCGGACGGACGGATCTCATCATCCGAAGTAAACGCGATTACAAGAACCCCAAGCATGCCTTGCTCGACTTCTCGCAATTGCTTACCCGTGTAGAGAACGGAGCTGCTATACGCCACGTCACCGACCAACAACACGGCATCGACCACGTAAAGGATGTAGAAATCCTCCACGCTGCTGCCGAAACATTGGAGAATCAAAAAGAAATCTCCTTAGAATATACCATTGCCAACACCGATCGTGCCTGTGGTGCCATGTTATCGGGAGCCATCGCCCAAAAGTATGGCGCTAAAGGGCTTCCGGAGCATACCCTGAATGTAAAGTTCAAAGGTTCTGCCGGACAAAGTTTCGGAGCCTTCTTGGTACCAGGTGTCAACTTCAAGTTGGAAGGCGAAGCCAACGACTATTTGGGCAAAGGACTCAGCGGTGGACGCATTGCCGTATTGCCTCCTGTTCGAAGCAACTTCGAAGCCGAAAAGAACACAATTGCCGGAAACACTCTGCTATACGGTGCAACCAGCGGAGAAGTTTACATCAATGGATGTGTGGGCGAACGATTTGCCGTACGTAACTCGGGAGCCATTGCTGTAGTCGAAGGTGTAGGTGATCACTGCTGCGAATACATGACCGGCGGACGTGTCGTTGTACTGGGTAAAACCGGACGAAACTTTGCCGCAGGTATGAGTGGAGGCGTAGCCTATGTATGGAATAAAGAAGGAAATTTCGACTATTTCTGTAACATGGAAATGGTAGAACTCTCGTTAATCGAAGAAGCATCGTACAGAAAAGAGTTGCACGAACTCATCCGGCAACATTATCTGTACACCGGTTCGAAACTGGCACGCGTCATGCTCGACGACTGGACACACTACGTCGACCAGTTCATCCAAGTAGTACCTATCGAATACAAAAAGGTATTGCAGGAAGAGCAAATGCGCAAGTTGCAACAGAAGATTGCCGACATGCAGAGAGACTATTAAACGATAAAGGAACAAAAGAAGCAAAACTTCCTTCCCAGACATGAAACCATCGTCTTTAATATCTAATGAAGCGAAACGGAAAGAAAACTTCTTTAACTCCTAATGAAGTGAACTTCATAAACTAATGACAACATGGGAACCTCAAAAGCATTTTTAAATATACCCCGCCAGGAAGCGGGTTACAGACCGATAGAAGAAAGAATCACCGACTTCAGCCAGGTAGAGCAAACCCTGAACAGCCACGACCGTAAACTTCAGGCCAGCCGGTGTATGGATTGTGGCGTACCTTTCTGCCACTGGGCATGCCCGCTGGGCAACAAAGACCCGGAGTTTCAGGCAGCTCTCAGCAAGGGAAAATGGGAAATGGCTTACAGAATATTATCGCAAACCAACGACTTTCCTGAATTCACCGGCCGAATATGCCCTGCGTTGTGCGAGAAGTCGTGTGTATTAAAACTGTCATTCGATGCTCCTGTCACTATCCGCGAAAACGAAGCAGCCATAGCCGAAGCAGCCTTCCGCGAAGGCTACATCCGTCCGCTGAAACCGGTAAGAAACGGTAAGAAAGTGGCAGTCATCGGTGCAGGCCCTGCCGGACTAAGCACAGCTGTCAGACTTAACGCCCAAGGATTCGAAGTCACTATCTTCGACAGGAATCCCATGCCGGGAGGACTGCTGCGATACGGCATCCCCAACTTCAAACTTCCTAAAGAAATCATCGACCGACGCATGAAGCTTCTCAAGGAAGAAGGCATCCACATGGAAATGGGAGTAACCGTTGATGTAGAAAAGCTTCCGGAAGGATTCGATGCCTATGCATTGTGCACTGGTACTCCCGAAGCCCGCGACCTTAACATTCCCGGACGAGACCTGAAAGGTATCTACTTCGCACTCGACATGCTGGCACAGCAGAATCGGATATTGGACGGAGAAACCTTCCCCAAAGAACAACTGGTGAACGCTCATGGTAAGAAAGTGCTCGTTATAGGTGGCGGAGACACTGGAAGCGACTGTATCGGCACCAGTATCCGACAAGGAGCCGTAAGCGTCACTCAGATCGAAATCATGCCCCAGCCGCCCGTAGGATACAATCCGGCCACTCCTTGGCCCCAATGGCCTGTCGTGCTGAAAACAACTTCCAGTCACGAAGAAGGCTGTATCCGGCGGTGGAGTCTGAATTCGAACAAATTCATTGGACGGAACGGTCGTGTAACCGGTGTCGAAGTAGAAGAAGTAGAATGGATTCCGGCTGCCGACGGCGGACGTCCCACAATGAAACCCACCGGGAAAAAAGAAATTATCGAAGCAGATATGGTACTTCTGGCCATGGGTTTCCTGAAACCCAAACATCCGGAGCTTCCGTCCAATGTTGTGATAGTCGGCGATGCCGCCACAGGAGCCTCGCTCGTCGTGAAATGCCTTGCTGCCGGACGCCGTGCTGCTAAAGACATCGAACAGATGTTATCCGATAAGGAGAAATAAATTCATCACTAACCTTCAACAAAAAACGTAAATATTATGTGTGGAATAGCCTGCATCTTCAATATTAAACATCAAACGCCAGAACTGAGACAAAAGGCTCTCACCATGGCGAAACGCATACGCCACCGCGGTCCCGACTGGAGCGGAATCTATTGCGGCGGATCGGCCATACTGGCACACGAGCGACTCTCCATCGTTGATCCTCAAAGTGGAGGACAGCCGCTCTTCTCACCCGACCGCAAACAGATTCTGGCTGTAAACGGCGAAATCTATAACCATCGCGACATCCGGCGCGACTTCGCTGGCGACTATGAATTTCAAACTGGTAGCGATTGCGAAGTTATCCTTGCCCTATATCGCCGTTACGGAAAGGACTTCATCGAACATCTAAGCGGTATCTTTGCTTTCGCCCTTTACGACGAAGAACGCGACGAATTCCTCATTGCCCGCGACCCCATTGGTGTTATACCTCTTTATATAGGTAAAGACAAGGATGGTACCGTCTATTGTGCCAGCGAACTGAAAGCTCTGGAAGGCATGTGCGACGAATACGAACCATTCTTGCCCGGCCACTACTATTGGAGCCGCGAAGGAGAAATGCGCCCTTGGTACAAACGCGAATGGACTGAATACGATGCAGTCAAAGACAACTATACCGATAAAGCAGATAACGAGACACGCACTTCTGCCGCCTCGGCCTGCGATCCCGAAGCATATCGCATGCAAGTGTCAGCCATTCGTACCGCCCTTGAAGATGCCGTTCGCCGCCAGCTGATGAGTGATGTTCCTTACGGAGTACTGCTATCAGGCGGTCTTGATTCTTCCGTCATCTCGGCTGTAGCCAAACTTTATGCCGCCAAGCGTGTGGAAACAGACAGTACCCAGGCAGCCTGGTGGCCGCAACTGCATTCCTTTGCCGTCGGACTGAAAGGAGCTCCCGATTTGGAAAAGGCACGCCTCGTGGCCGAACATATCGGAACCGTACACCACGAAATCAACTATACCATTCAGGAAGGACTGGATGCCATCCGCGATGTTATCTACTACATCGAGACATACGATGTGACTACCGTACGTGCCTCTACTCCGATGTACCTGCTGGCTCGGGTCATCAAGTCGATGGGTATCAAAATGGTACTGAGTGGTGAAGGAGCCGACGAAGTTTTCGGAGGCTACCTCTACTTCCACAAAGCTCCTACTCCACAGGCCTTCCACGAAGAGACGGTACGCAAACTCTCCAAACTCTATATGTACGACTGCCTTCGTGCCAACAAATCCCTCTCGGCATGGGGAGTAGAAGGACGCGTGCCATTTCTCGACAAAGAGTTCCTCGATGTAGCCATGCGTATTAACCCTGCCGTAAAGATGTGCCCGGGTCATACCATCGAAAAGAAAGTGGTGCGCGACGCATTTGCCTCACTTCTGCCCGACAGTGTAGCCTGGCGACAGAAAGAACAGTTCTCAGACGGTGTAGGCTATTCTTGGATAGACACTTTGAAAGCCATAACCGCTTCTGCCGTAAGCGACGAACAAATGGTACATGCTGCCGAGCGTTTCCCTATCAATCCGCCACAAAACAAGGAAGAATACTATTATCGCAGTATTTTCGAAGAACATTTCCCCAGTGAATCGGCAGCCCGCTCGGTACCCAGTATACCCAGCGTAGCATGTTCGACCGCCGAGGCTCTGGCTTGGGATGCTAGCTTCAAGAATCTGAACGACCCCAGCGGCCGTGCAGTTGCCGGAGTTCACGAACAGGCATATTGATAAATCTCTCCATCGTAAATCTTAAAAAGAACCGTATCTTTCCTTAATATAGGATAAAGATATGGTTCTTTTGCATTTTTATAGTATGCAAACGTTATCCTTACAACCAATAAACTGTCTACAATGTAGTTAATCACCTACTATCACACAATCCGAAACTTTTATCAATAGGACCAAGATACATAAAAAGGCTCTCCTCTATTCTGAAGTATTCCAGAAGTCATACTTTCAGATTGTAGAAATATATCCCTATAATATTCCAATCTGAAACCTAAACACACAATATCTATTCATCTTGAAAGTAAAAGCTAAAATATTTAGAAAAAAGACAGGGATACAAATATAAAATAATCAAAACGTCGTATATTTGCATTGAAATAAAACAAAAAGATATACTAATCAATTATTAAAAGACAAAATGACAAGAGTGGTTAGATTTACTAAAATGCACGGAGCTGGAAACGACTACATCTATGTAGACACCCAACGTTACCCTATCGAGTATCCGGAAACACTTGCCATCAAATGGAGTGCTCCGCATACGGGAATAGGCAGCGACGGACTGGTGTTGATCGGATCATCGGAAAAAGGTGATTTCAGCATGCGCATCTTCAATGCCGACGGCTCAGAAGCCAAGATGTGCGGAAATGCCAGCCGATGCATAGGTAAATACCTCTACGAACATGGACTGACCCACAAACAAGAAATCAGACTTGAAACCTTGTCGGGCATTAAAATCCTGCAACTACATGTCAAGGACAGCAGCGTAAATTCCGTTACTGTAGACATGGGGATACCTGCCGACGAACCGGTCGACTACGACGGACTAGGAGCCAAACCGATGAAGGAACGTCCTATAGTTGCCGGAGGAAAACAATGGATCGGTACCACCATATCAATGGGAAACCCACATCTGGTGATCTTCGTAGAAGACCTTAACGAAATAGATATAGAAGATGCCGGACCGAAACTGGAAAATCATCCCTTATTCCCCGGACGAATCAATGTAGAATTTGCCCAAATTCTGGAAGACGGAAAAATCAGAATGAGAGTATGGGAACGCGGTTCGGGCATTACTCAGGCCTGTGGTACAGGTGCATGTGCTACCGCCGTAGCTGCTTGCATCACCGGACGTTGCGGAACAAAATCGGACATCATCATGGACGGAGGAACCCTTACTATTGAATGGAATCAAGAAACCCGACATGTACTGATGACAGGAGAAGCGACCCAAGTCTTCGAAGGAGAAATTAATATAGAAGATTGAGAAACAAAACGAGCTTTGCTCGTTCATTCAATTGACAGAAACTTAATTCAACTAACCAAATAAAAAAGATTATGGCTTTAATAAACGAACATTTCTTAAAATTACCTGGTAGTTACTTATTTTCAGATATAGCTAAAAAGGTAAACACATTCAGGATAACACATCCCAAACAAGATGTCATCCGTCTGGGCATCGGAGACGTTACCCGTCCACTGCCGCAGGCTTGCATCGAAGCCATGCATAAGGCAGTGGACGAGATGGCCAGCGAAAAAACGTTCCGCGGATACGGACCGGAGCAAGGATACGACTTCCTGATCGAAGCTATCCTTAAAAATGACTTTGCCTCCCGAGGAGTCCATCTGTCACCGGCCGAAATCTTCATTAACGACGGTGCAAAAAGCGATACCGGAAACATCGGCGAACTACTACGTTGGGACAACAGCATGGGGATTACCGACCCAGTATACCCGGTATACGTAGACAGTAACATCATGTGCGGACGTGCAGGAGTATTGGAAGAAGGAGGCCACTGGAGCAATGTCACCTATCTTCCCTGTACCGAAGAGAACGGATTCATTCCGCAAATCCCCGACCGACGCATCGACCTCATTTACTTATGTTACCCCAACAATCCGACCGGTACTACACTGACCAAAACGGAACTGAAAAAATGGGTAGACTATGCGCTGGACAACGACACCCTGATCGTATTTGATGCAGCCTACGAAGCCTTCATCCGCGAAGACGACGTGCCCCACTCCATCTACGAAATAAAGGGAGCCAAGAAATGTGCCATCGAGATACGAAGTTTTTCGAAAACCGCCGGTTTTACCGGGGTACGCTGCGGCTACACCGTAGTGCCCAAAGAACTGACTGCCGCCACTCTGACTGGCGACCGCGTAGCCTTGAACAAGCTATGGAACCGCCGCCAGTGCACCAAGTTCAACGGCACAAGCTACATAACCCAACGGGCTGCAGAAGCCATCTATACCCCCGAAGGCAAACAACAGGTAAAAGCCAACATCGACTATTACATGGAAAATGCCCGAAATCTGAAAGAAGGGCTCGAAGCTGCCGGATTAAAGGTATACGGTGGTGTCAACGCTCCCTACATCTGGTTGAAGACACCTCAGGGAATCAGTTCCTGGAAATTCTTCGAACAAATGCTCTACGAAGCCAATGTAGTAGGCACTCCAGGAGTAGGCTTCGGCCCCAGCGGAGAAGGATATATACGGTTGACAGCCTTTGGCAAACACGAAGACTGTACAGAAGCGCTGAAGCGCATCAGGAAGTGGCTGGCATAAAAAAGAATTTCTTTTTTACTCACTTTAAATAGTTTTAATAGGTATGAAAACAGGAAGATTGAAATCAGGAGTAATAGCCATCGCGCTATTATCTGCAGCTTTCGGAGCAAAAGCACAGGACAAAGTAGAAGCATCGGTCGGCGCCGACCTCGTAAGTGGTTACATCTGGCGCGGACAGGACTTGGGAGGCGTCAGCATACAGCCCGGCGTATCATTGTCCTACAAAGGTTTTTCACTGGCTGCATGGGCCTCGGTAGGCCTGGAAAGCTCCGATACAAAAGAAATGGACCTGACTTTAGGATACTCAACAGGAGGGTTCAGCGTATCGGTTACAGACTACTGGTTCAATAGCGGAAATGGTTACTTGCACTACGGTGCACACAGCACGGCACACGTGTTCGAAGCACAGGTTGGATATGACTTCGGCCCGCTGGCGGTTAACTGGTATACCAATTTCGCAGGTGCCGACTACGCGAAGTACGATGGCAGTCGCGCCTATTCTTCCTACATTTCGGTAGCAGCACCTTTCAAACTTGGCGGACTGGACTGGAGCGCAGAGATCGGTGCTACTCCATGGGAAACAGCTTTCTACAATAAGACAGGCAACTGCCCGGGGTCAAACGGTTTCACCGTATGCAACATCAGCCTGGAAGCAAGTAAGGCAATCCGGATCACCGATAGTTTTTCGCTTCCTTTGTTTGCCAAAGCCATCTGGAATCCACGTACCGAAGGGGCCTACTTTGTAGCCGGAATAAGTTTCTAACACAATCATAAATAGTTTAAGGTATGAAAAAGATTGAAGCTATCATCCGCAAGACCAAATTCGAGGAAGTGAAGGACGCACTGCTCGAAGCGGATATCGAATGGTTCTCCTACTACGATGTCAGGGGAATAGGAAAGTCCAGAGAAGCCCGTATCTACCGTGGCGTCATGTACGACACCAGTTCTATCGAACGTATTCTTATCTCGATTGTAGTGCGTGACAAAAATGCCGAGAAGACTGTACAAGCCATCCTGAAAGCAGCTCAAACGGGCGAGATAGGCGACGGACGTATCTTCGTCATTCCCATCGAAGATGCCATACGCATACGTACTGCCGAACGAGGCGACATTGCCCTCTACAACGCCGAACAGGAAAAATAGCACGCAACTCACAAACCACACAAAGACCAATTACAACAAATACAACTAAAGTAAAAAGATTATGGATACAACAACTGATACACTGGCGCAACTGGTTTCGGGCGTCAACACCGTATGGATGCTATTGGCAGCCATGCTGGTATTCTTCATGCAACCGGGTTTTGCATTGGTAGAGGCTGGATTCACTCGTACGAAAAACACTGCCAACATCCTGATGAAGAACTTTGTGGATTTCATGGTAGGTTCACTCCTTTATTGGCTGGTAGGTTTTGGCATTATGTTCGGACTGGGCGATTTCTTCGGTACGCCCCACTTCATGAGCTTGCTGTTCGACAGCAACGGTCTGCCCGATCCTGCCTCACTCCCTACCGAAGGCTTCCTCGTATTCCAGACCGTATTCTGTGCCACTTCGGCCACCATCGTTTCGGGTGCCATGGCCGAACGTACTAAATTCTCCATGTATTTGGTTTATACTATCTTCATCAGTGTACTGATCTATCCGGTATCGGGCCACTGGACATGGGGTGGCGGCTGGCTGATGAACGGCGATGAAGGTTCGTTCATGATGAATACGTTCGGAACTACTTTCCACGATTTTGCTGGTTCTACAATTGTACACTCCGTAGGTGGCTGGATTGCTTTGGTCGGAGCAGCCATCCTGGGCCCGCGCCTTGGCAAATACGGAAAGGACGGGAAGTCGAAAGCCATTCCCGGTCACAACTTGACCATCGCCGCCCTGGGGGTATTCATCCTGTGGTTTGGCTGGTTCGGATTCAACCCCGGCTCACAACTGGCTGCCGCTACAACCGACGATCAGGTAGCCATCTCACTGGTATTCCTCAACACCAACCTGGCAGCCTGTGCCGGTGGTTTCATGGCACTGCTGGTAAGCTGGTTCAAATATGGTAAACCGTCACTCTCACTTACCCTCAACGGTATCTTGGCCGGCTTGGTAGGTGTAACAGCCGGATGCGATGCCGTATCGCCACTGGGAGCCGTTATCATCGGAGTCATCTGCGGAACTTTGATGATCTATTCGGTAGAGTTCATCGACCGCGTACTGAAGATTGACGACCCCGTAGGAGCCAGCTCCGTACACGGCGTATGCGGATTCACCGGAACCATACTTACCGGACTGTTGTCTACCAGCGAAGGTCTGTTCTACGGTGCAGGCTGGGGATTCTTCGGAGCACAGGTATTCGGTGCAGTAATTGTAGGTGGTTGGGCAGCCATCATGGGCTTCATCATCTTCAAGGTACTCGACAAGATTCATGGTCTGCGCGTACCGGAACGTATCGAAGAAGAAGGACTCGACATCTACGAACACGGAGAGTCGGCCTATAACTGATAGCTTAATCCCGGGCGGGCCTGACCGCCTCCCCGGGAACCAGATAAAAAAGAAAATCTTTATTCTAACATATCATTTTTTAAACCAACAAATTACAAAGGTATTATGTCAAAACTGAGATTCAGAGTAGTCGAAACGGCGTTCAAGAAGAGACCCGTTGCAGTGGCAATCCCCGAGGAACGACCTTCGGAGTATTTTGCCAAGTATGTTTTCAACAAGGAAAAGATGTTCAGGTATTTGCCCAGCAAGGTATATGCAAAGCTGATCGACGTAATCGACAACGGTGCTCCGCTGGACCGCAGCATTGCCGACGAGGTAGCTGCAGGAATGAAAAAATGGGCTCTTGAAATGGGAGCCACCCACTACACTCACTGGTTCCATCCGTTGACCGAAGGTACGGCCGAAAAGCACGATGCCTTCATCGAACACGACGGAAAAGGAGGTATGATGGAAGAGTTTACCGGCAAACTGCTGGTTCAGCAGGAACCGGACGCTTCGAGCTTCCCCAACGGTGGAATCCGTAATACGTTCGAGGCACGCGGCTACTCGGCATGGGACCCGTCGTCACCCGCTTTCATCGTCGACGATACGCTGTGCATTCCGACTATCTTTATCGCCTACACCGGCGAATCACTCGACTATAAGGCACCGTTGCTGAAGGCACTGCGTGCAGTTGACAAGGCTGCCGTAGAGGTATGCCACTACTTCAACCCCGACGTCAAGAAAGTATATGCCTATCTGGGTTGGGAACAGGAATATTTCCTGGTTGACGAAGGTTTGTATGCTGCCCGTCCCGACCTGCTGATGACCGGACGCACCCTGACCGGACACGACTCGGCCAAGAACCAGCAGCTGGAAGACCACTACTTCGGTGCCATTCCGCCCCGTGTGGCAGCCTTTATGAAGGAACTGGAAATTGAAGCGCTGAAACTGGGTATCCCCGTAAAGACACGTCACAACGAAGTGGCTCCCAACCAGTTCGAGCTGGCTCCTATCTTCGAGGAGTGTAATCTGGCTGTCGACCACAACATGCTTATCATGGCACTGATGCGTAAGGTAGCCCGCAACCACGGTTTCCGCGTACTGCTACACGAAAAACCCTTCAAGGGAGTAAACGGAAGCGGTAAGCACAACAACTGGTCGTTGGGTACCGATACCGGCATTCTGCTTCACGCGCCTAGCAAACAGCCCGAGGACAACTTGCGTTTCATCACGTTCGTAGTCAACACACTGATGGCTGTCTACCGTCACAATGGTCTGCTGAAGGCTTCCATATCGAGCGCTACCAACGCACACCGTCTGGGAGCCAACGAAGCACCTCCCGCCATCATCTCTTCTTTCCTGGGCAAGCAGCTGAGCCAGGTGCTCGAACACATTGAGGAAAGCACGAAGGACGAACTCATCAGCCTCAGCGGCAAGCAGGGCATGAAGCTGGACATTCCGCAGATTCCGGAATTGCTGATCGACAACACCGACCGCAACCGTACCAGTCCGTTCGCCTTCACCGGAAACCGCTTCGAGTTCCGTGCCGTAGGTTCCGAGGCCAACTGTGCCAGCGCCATGATCGCCCTGAATACTGCCCTTGCAGAACAGTTGACAGACTTCAAGAAAGACGTGGACGAACTGATCGAAAAAGGCGAACCTAAGATTTCGGCCATCCTCGACGTCATCCGCAGATACATCAAGATCTGCAAGCCCATCCATTTCGACGGAAACGGTTACAGCGACGAATGGAAAGCCGAAGCTGCACGCCGTGGCCTGGATTGCGAAACAAGCGTCCCCGTCATCTTCGACAACTACCTGAAACCGGAAAGCATCGCCATGTTCGAGTCGACAGGCGTCATGACCAAGAAGGAACTCGAAGCCCGCAACGAAGTGAAGTGGGAAACTTATACCAAGAAAATCCAGATTGAGGCTCGCGTATTGGGTGACCTGGCCATGAACCACATTATCCCCGTGGCCACTCAGTACCAGACCGAACTGATAGACAACGTCTACAAGATGAAAGAACTGTTCCCGGCAGAAAAAGCAGCCAAACTTTCGGCCAAGAACCTGGAACTGATAGAGGAAATTGCCGACCGCACCGCTTTCATCAAAGAACACGTGGATGCCATGATCGAGGCCCGCAAAGTGGCCAACAAGATTGAATGTGAACGTAGCAAAGCCATCGCCTACCACGATACCATCGTTCCGGCCATGGAAGAAATACGCTACCACATCGACAAGCTGGAACTGATTGTGGACAACCAGATGTGGACGTTGCCCAAATACAGAGAACTGCTGTTTATCAGGTAACAGACACAAATCTATAAAAACATCGGCATTCAGCCTCCTCATCACCGTCTGGCAGTCAAACAGACAGAGTCGGCGAATGCCGGTTGAAAATTCTTTTGTTGGTTGTTTTAAGTTTATAAAGGGAGAGGTGCCGTGAGGCAGTTCTCCCTTTGCTTTATGCCGTACATACTATCCGCCTGTCGTCCACAACCGGCGTTTCCTTCGTTCCCTTTTAATAGGAACTCCAGTTTCCCTTAACGGGAACGGCAGTTTCCTTTAATGGGAACTCCGGTTCCCTCTAATGGGAACAGCCGTACCCACAAGTGGGAACCGGCGGTTCGACCAGAGAAAACCGGAGTCTGCCTAAATCTTCAGTATTCCGAATCGGTTTATTCTACGATTTCGGCGTCTTCAATGTCGCGGCGAGTCTTCAGCGAAGTGCTGTCTGCAGGCATGTCAGCCTTCGGACGACGGCGCATAAACATGGCCCAGTTCAGCAATTCGGAAGCCGCATACACCAGGCTGCTTACACCGATAATGATGAAAGCCGTAGAACGCACGCCCGTAGGATTGAACAAAGCCACCAGCCCAGCTATCAGAATGAGCGACGGAACGACGTAAAATCCTGCCGGAACGGGCACCCAGCGACGGGCACTGACCAGCGAAGCAATCTGCTGGACTCCACCCATCAGAAGCACGAAGCCCAAAACATACGTCAGCAGGTCGGCAAAGAATCCCGGCATAATGATGAGCCACAGGCCAAACAACAGACTGCCCACCCCTTCGACCGGAAAACGGCGGCGCAACTCTTTGTCCTGTGCAAAATATCCGATAAGGCTGATAAGCGAAGGAACCAGAAAAACGACTCCGATCGTTATCACAAAATAATCGCCTGCACGGTCGGGAAACAGCACCAGCACCAACCCGACAACCAGCGCGCACACGGCACGCAGAAATGAATAACTTAATCCTTTCATAACTTCTATTCTTTTTTTGCGAAGATACGCTTTTATCACAACAATAGAACACATAACAACCGAAAAAAGATTGCTGGAGACAGCAATTTTACAAGAAACTTGGAAAAAAATTCCTCCAGCATTTGGAGTTTCCAACAAAATGACTACATTTGCCATCGTAAAACAACAAAAAGACAATGAAAACAAGATTCGTAAATACATATTGGTGGTGGCGCCCGTTACAACTCCTACAGTCGTAAGGGAGCAGCGCTCGTATGTATATATGTAATCAGTAACTGATATCGGAAAGAGCCCTGCCGCACTTGCGGCAGGGCTCTTTTTCGTTTATCACACTCTCAACATCCGAATAATAACTCTACTAAAACCATACAGATATGACTTTCTTAGTTGACAATCAAGGCTATTACGGCGAATTCGGTGGCGCCTACATCCCCGAAATACTCCACCGTTGCGTAAAAGAACTTCAGGACACCTACCTCGACGTGCTGCAAAGCGAAAACTTCCGCCGCCAGTACGACCAGTTGCTCCGCGACTACGTAGGCCGTCCCTCCCCACTCTACCTGGCCCACCGCCTTTCGCAGCAATACGGATGCAAAATCTATCTGAAGCGTGAAGACCTGAACCACACGGGAGCACACAAGATAAACAACACCATCGGACAAATTCTGCTGGCACGCCACATGGGCAAGAAACGCATCATTGCCGAAACCGGTGCCGGACAGCACGGCGTGGCCACCGCCACCGTATGCGCCCTGATGAACATGGAATGCATCGTCTACATGGGCAAGACCGACGTAGAACGCCAACGTGTCAACGTCGAGAAAATGAAGATGCTGGGTGCCACAGTCGTACCCGTCACCTCGGGCAACATGACCCTGAAAGACGCCACCAACGAAGCCATCCGCGACTGGTGCTGCCATCCGCAGGACACCTATTATATAATAGGTTCCACCGTAGGTCCTCACCCCTATCCCGACATGGTGGCTCGCCTGCAGTCGGTCATCAGCGAGGAAATCCGCAAACAGCTGCTCGAACAGGAAGGACGCGACTATCCCGACTACCTCATTGCCTGCGTAGGCGGCGGCAGCAACGCGGCTGGCACCATCTACCACTACGTCGACGACCGCCGTGTACAAATCGTCCTGGCCGAAGCCGGAGGCAAAGGCGTGAAAACCGGTATGACTGCCGCCACCATTGCCTTAGGCCAACTGGGCATCATACACGGCGCACGTACTTACGTCATTCAGGACGAAGACGGACAGATACAGGAGCCTTACTCCATATCTGCCGGTCTCGACTATCCCGGCATCGGCCCTATGCACGCCAACCTGGCCAAACAGAAACGCGCACTCGTCCTGGCTGTCAACGACGACGAAGCCATCCGTGCCGCCTACCAGCTGACGCGCCTCGAAGGCATCATTCCCGCCCTGGAAAGTGCGCATGCTCTCGGTGCTTTGGAAAAGGTCAACTTCCGTCCCGACGACGTAGTTGTGCTGACCGTTTCGGGCCGGGGCGACAAAGACATTGAAACTTATCTGAAATATAATACATCTTCGTTCAACACCTCAAATACAACTACACTATGACCCCAACTACATTTCGATACAAGACCGTCAGCCGCACCCTGCTCGGCGACCTGCACACGCCTGTAAGCACTTACCTGAAGGTGCGCGACATCTTTCCGCAAAGCGCCCTCATGGAGAGTTCCGACTATCACGGAAGCGAAAACAACCGCTCCTTCATCGCCCTCTGCCCGCTGGCAAGCATCAGCATCGACCACGGCACAGCCATATTCCGCCTGCCCGACGGCCGGCGCGAAGAACGGGCCGTGACCGACACCTACCGGGTGGAAAATGCCATCAACGATTTTCTGGGCCGCTTCCGGGTAGAGGGAGAGTACAGCAACTACTGTGGCCTGTACGGCTACACCTCGTTCAACGCTGTCCGCTACTTCGAGAACATCCCGATAAAAGACAGCCGCGAAGCCACCAACGACGCCCCCGACATGCTGTACATCCTCTACAAGTACCTGATTGTATTCAACGACTTCCGCAACGAAATGATGCTCCTCGAAATGCAGGGCGAAGGCGAGGAAAGCCAGCTCGACGTGGTGCAGCGGGCCATCCACAACCGCAACTACACCGCCTACGACTTCCACGCCTCGGGTCCCGTCACCTCGCCGCTCACCGACGAGCAGCACAAGGCCAACATCCGTCGGGGCATTGCCCACTGCCTGCGGGGCGACGTCTTCCAGATTGTGCTTTCGCGCCGCTTCGAACAACGCTTCACGGGCGACGACTTCAAGCTGTATCGCGCCTTACGCAGCATCAACCCTTCGCCCTATCTGTTCTACTTCGACTTCGGCGGATTCCGTATCTTCGGCTCTTCGCCCGAAACTCATTGCCGCATCGAGGGAGGACGCGCCTACATCGACCCCATTGCCGGAACGACCAAACGTACCGGTGATCCGCAGCAGGATGCCGCCAACGCCCGCTACCTGCACGACGATCCTAAAGAGAATGCCGAACACGTGATGCTCGTCGACCTGGCCCGCAACGACCTCTCGCGCAACTGCCACGACGTCAAAGTCGACTTCTACAAAGAGACACAATACTACAGCCATGTCATTCACCTGGTCAGCCGTGTCAGCGGTACGCTGAACGACGATGCCGACCCCGTCAAGGCATTCATCGACACGTTCCCGGCCGGCACACTGAGCGGTGCTCCCAAAGTGCGCGCCATGCAGCTGATCAGCGAACTGGAGCCCCACAACCGTGGCGCCTACGGCGGCTGTATCGGATTCATCGGACTGAACGGTTCGCTCAACCAGGCCATCACCATCCGCACCTTCGTCAGCCGCAACGGCGTACTGTGGTTTCAGGCCGGCGGAGGAATCGTGGCCAAGAGCAACGAAGAATACGAGCTGCAGGAAGTGAACAACAAACTCGGCGCCCTGCGGAAAGCCATCGAAATGGCCGAGAAACTATAAACCACAATCCTTACAAAAACAACAAGAACCATGATAGCCATCATCGACAATTACGACTCCTTCACCTACAATCTGGTACATCTGGTGAAAGAGCTGGGCGCAGAAACCTGTGTGTTGCGCAACGACTGTTTCCGCCTAGACAAACTGAAACGTTACGACAAGATCCTCCTGTCGCCCGGTCCGGGCATCCCCGAAGAAGCTGGCCTGCTGATGGACACCATCCGCACCTATGCCGAAAGCAAACCGATACTGGGCATCTGCCTGGGCGAACAGGCCATAGGCGAAGCCTTCGGTGCCCGGCTGACCAACCTGAAAGAAGTATTCCACGGCGTACAGACTCCCGTAAAGATACTCCGCGCAAATGAAGACTACCTCTTCAACGGCCTGCCCGACGAGATTCTGGCCGGACGTTACCACTCGTGGGTAGTAGACCCGACCGACCTGCCCGACGCCCTGGCCGTTACCGCCGTCAGCCCCGAAGGCCATATCATGGCGCTGAAGCACCGCCAACTCAACGTACACGGCATCCAGTTCCACCCCGAATCGGTACTGACTCCCGAGGGAAAGACAATCATACGAAACTGGCTCCGGCAATAACCGCTCAAGACAGCGCGAACCCAAAGAAAAATTCTCTATACAACATACACTCAACAAAGAAAGCATTATGAAAGAAATATTATCCCGACTCTTCAACCACGAAGAACTGACCTCGGCAGAGACCCGGCAGATTCTGCTCAACATCACCCGCGAGATGTATCCGGAAGCTCAGATAGCCGCCCTGCTCACCGCCTTCCAGATGCGCGGCATCACAGTCGACGAACTGATAGGATTTCGCGAAGCACTGATGGAAACACGCATTCCCGTCGACTTCAGTCCCTACCGCCCCATCGACATCGTAGGAACAGGTGGCGACGGTAAGAATACGTTCAACGTCTCGACCTGCGCCTGTTTCGTCGTAGCCGGTGCCGGCTATAAAGTGGCCAAGCACGGCAACTACGGAGCCACGTCGGTCAGTGGTGCCAGCAACGTCATCGAGCAGCACGGTATCCGTTTCACCAACAATGCCGACACCCTGAAACGCAGCATGGACCGATGCAACATAGCCTACCTGCACGCCCAGCTTTTCAACCCGGCTATGAAGTTTGTCGGCCCCGTACGCAAGGCATTGGGTGTCCGCACCCTGTTCAACCTGCTCGGACCGCTCGTCAATCCATGCCGTCCTGCCTACCAGCTGCTCGGCGTGGCCGACCTTGCCCAAATGCGCCTTTACACCAATGTATTTTATAAACTGGGCATCGACTTTGCCGTGGTCAACAGCCTGGACAGTTACGACGAAATCTCCCTGACCGACGAGTTCAAGGTAATGACCCGCCACTACGAACGCATCTACCGCCCGCAGGCTTTGGGCTTCAGTGCAGCCCGCCCCGAAGAACTGTTCGGCGGCAGCAGCAAGGAAGACGCCGCCCGCATCTTCGACAACATCCTGCACTGCCGTGCCACACCGTCACAGACACAGTGCGTAGTGGTCAATGCAGCCTTTGCCATTCAGGTGATGGAGCCGGAAAAGGAAATCGAAGAGTGCATCGCCATCGCCCGCGAATCGCTGGAAAGCGGGAAAGCACTGAATACACTGAAAACATTCATCGAAATAAACAGCTAAGGACATGAAGGATATACTATCGCAAATCATCGAGCACAAAAAGACAGAGGTACAGGCACAGAAGCAGGCCATCGGTCTGGAGCAACTGCGCGAACAGGTGAAGGAGCAACTGAAAACAGATAACACCCCCCGCCGCAGCATGAAGCAGGCACTTGCCCAATCGGCAACCGGCATCATTGCCGAGTTCAAACGCCGCTCTCCTTCGAAAGGCTGGATCAACCGACAGGCACAGGCCGACCTCATCCCTCCCGGCTACGAAGCGTCGGGAGCAAGTGCCCTGTCCATTCTGACAGACGAAACATTCTTCGGCGGTACTTTGGACGACATACGCACGGCACGCCCACTCACCCGTCTGCCCATCCTGCGCAAAGATTTCATCATCGACGAATATCAGCTGTTGCAGGCACGCCTGGCTGGTGCCGATGCCGTCTTGCTTATTGCTGCCTGCCTGACCTGCGAGGAATGTGCCACACTGGCCAAACAGGCTCATGCGCTCGGACTGGAAGTCTTGCTGGAGCTCCACAGCGAAAGCGAGCTGGCATACCTCAGCACTGTAGCGGCCGACATGGTAGGCATCAACAACCGGAACCTCGGAAGCTTTGTCACGGATGTAGCCAACTCATTCCGGATAGCCGACCGGCTCAGGCAACAGACCTCGGCGTTACTTGTTTCGGAAAGCGGCATCTCCAGCATGGAGACCATACAACGGCTGCGCGCTGCCGGCTATCGGGGCTTCCTGTTGGGAGAAGTCTTCATGAAGCACTCCTCACCCGCCGAAGCCCTGAAACAGTTTCTTCAATCAGAAATACAACCGCGTGTTTAACTACTAATTTATCTTCAAACAACTATGATCATCAAAGTCTGCGGAATGACCGATGCGGAAAACATCCGCCAAATAGAACAACTGGGAGTAGACATGATAGGCTTCATCTTCTACCCCAAATCGCCCCGCTATCTGTACGGCATTCCTGAATATCTTCCGCAACATGCCAGGCGAGTCGGTGTCTTTGTCAATGAAAGCAAGGAAAACGTCTGCGTCTATGCCGACCGTTTCGGCCTGGACTACATACAGCTGCACGGCAACGAATCGCCCGAGTATTGCCGTTCGCTCCGCCAGCAAGGACTGCAGCTGATCAAAGCTTTCTCCATCGCTTCGCCCAAAGACCTGAACAGCATCTCGGCTTTCGAAGGCATATGCAGCTACTACCTGTTCGACACGAAAAGCGAGAAATTCGGCGGATCGGGCAATCAGTTCGACTGGAACCTCCTGCACCGCTACCAGGGACACACTCCCTTTCTGCTGAGTGGAGGCATCAACCAGTACAGCACACAGGCGATAAAGCAGTTCCATCATCCCCGACTGGCTGGCATCGACATCAACAGCCGCTTCGAAACATCACCCGGGCTGAAGGACGTAACGCGCATAAAAAATTTCCTCCAGACAATCCGATAACGGACATTATCAACCCCCATTTATGTATAACCCTATAAAAAGAATATTATTATGAACCGCATCAACCAGCTTTTTCAGCATAATCCCCACAACCTGCTTTCCATCTATTTCTGTGCCGGTTGCCCCAGCCTTGAAGGTACTGCCGACGTCATCCGCACACTCGAAGAAAACGGTGTCGACATGATCGAAATCGGCATTCCCTTCAGCGACCCGATGGCCGACGGTGTCGTCATACAGGCTGCTGCCACCCAGGCACTGCGCAACGGTATGTCGGTACGCAAACTGTTCGAACAGCTGCACGACATCCGCCGCCATGTCCGCATCCCGCTCATCCTGATGGGCTACCTGAACCCCATCCTGCACTACGGATTCGAAGCCTTCTGCCAGCAGTGTGTCGCGTGCGGCATCGACGGCATCATCATTCCCGATCTTCCTTTCCGCGATTACGAAGAACATTATAAAGACATCGCCCAAAAGTACGACCTCCGCATCATCATGCTCATCACCCCCGAAACCAGCGAAGAACGCATCCGTCAGATCGATGCCCATACCGACGGTTTCATCTACATGGTTTCCTCGGCTGCTACCACAGGTGCCCAGCACGATTTTGACGCACAAAAGCAAGCCTATTTCCGCAAAATCGAGGATATGCAACTGCGCAATCCCCGCATGGTAGGCTTCGGCATCAGCAACAAGGCCACCTTCGACGCCGCCTGTGCACATGCCTCGGGAGGCATCATAGGCAGCCGCTTCGTCACCCTTTTGAACGAATCGGACGGCGATGCCGGCAAAGCCATCCGGAAACTGAAGACTGACATCGGTCTTTTGCAACCGGAATAACCCCACAACAGCCCTGCACAGCAGAAAAACCAACCTATCAATGGCATATTTCCACACGTATTACAGAAATGTGTCATTGATACCTGTAAACAAAAGTGGATTTTTCATATTTTATATTAACTTTGCCGCTGAAATAAAAAGCGATATGTCTATGCAGATAAATTGTCCTTCCGTATTGTTGATTTATACCGGCGGAACTATTGGCATGATAGAAAATCCGGAAACCGGCGCACTTGAGAATTTCAATTTCGATCATTTACTCAAACACGTTCCCGAACTGAAACGTTTCAACTATCACATCTCATCCTATCAGTTCAACCCTCCTATCGACTCTTCGGACATGGAGCCCGCCTTTTGGGCAAAAATCGTAAAAATCATCAGCTACAACTATGATTATTTCGACGGTTTTGTTATTCTGCACGGTACCGATACCATGGCCTATACCGCTTCTGCCTTGAGCTTTATGCTCGAAAACCTGTCCAAACCTGTCATCCTGACCGGCTCGCAACTCCCCATCGGTACACTGAGAACCGACGGAAAAGAAAATCTGATCACCGCCATCGAAATCGCAGCCGCCAAGCATCCCGACGGCACGCCTGTCGTACCGGAAGTCTGCATCTTCTTCGAGAACGAACTGATGAGAGGAAACCGTACCACCAAAATCAATGCGGAAAACTTCAATGCATTCCGTTCCTTCAACTATCCCTCGTTGGCCAAAGTCGGCATTCACATCCGTTACAACGAGCATCTGATTCGGCGTCCGGATCCTACACGTCCACTAAAACCGCATTATCTGTTCGACACCAATGTAGTAGTCCTCACCCTTTTTCCCGGCATACAAGAAAAAATCATTCATTCCGTTCTGCACGTACCGGGCCTGAAGGCTGTTGTACTGAAAACATTCGGATCGGGCAATGCACCGCAAAAAGACTGGTTGATCAATTTATTGAAAGACGCCACCGAGCGCGGCATCATCATTGTCAACATCACCCAGTGCCAAAGTGGAGCAGTCGAAATGGAACGCTACGAAACAGGTTTGCAATTACTGCAGGCCGGCGTCATCAGCGGCTACGACAGTACGCCCGAATGCGCTGTCACCAAACTGATGTTCCTCCTGGGACACGGACTTAGCCAATCCGAAATACGCTACCGGATGAACTCCTGTCTGGCAGGAGAAATAACCAAGGAATAACCACACAAAAGTTACTTTCCTTCTCCTTCCTTCGTCTGTCTAAACAGGCGAAGATATCCTCTTTTTCCCTTGTCCGTAACTTTATCCTGTTTTCGTATGCCCCATGCAGGTGGGTATACGAAAAATAGGCCCTGTCTCCCGACAAGGCCTATTCACAACACAAACACAAAATAAAACACGACAAAACTACTATGCAATCTATCCTGTCTATGCCGGGGAGGCATAAGTATCTATCTAAGTATATTCACATACACCAAAGATAAAATCAGGAAGATTAGCCTCTATATAACAAATGCGGGGAAGCATTTGTTTTTCCAATTTCCTTAAAAAATGTTATTTTATTGAATTCCTCTTTCTCTTAACTTCAATTGCCAGTTCCATGCCGAACGCAAAGTATCTTCAATAGTGCTTTCTGCCTTCCAGCCCAACTCTTCATTGGCCAAAGCAGGATTAGCCCATACTTTCTCGATATCACCGGCACGGCGACCTACAATCTGATAGTTCAATTTCACACCTGTTGCTTTCTCAAATGCATGAATCAGCTCCAATACAGAAAGTCCGCGTCCTGTTCCAATGTTGAACACTTCTACTTTTTCTTTCTGCTTCTTTTCCAGAATTCGTGCAATAGCTACAACATGTGCCTTAGCCAAATCAACCACATTGATAAAGTCGCGGATACATGAACCGTCAGGAGTATCATAGTCATCTCCAAATACGCTCAGTTTCTCGCGGATACCGATGGCTGTCTGAGTCAGATAAGGAACAAGGTTTTGAGGCACACCGTTCGGCAGTTCACCCAACAAAGCAGTAGGATGAGCACCAATCGGATTGAAATAACGCAGCAAAATAGCATTGATAGGTGATCCGGAAGCAACAGTATCACGGATAATCTCTTCATTGATCTGCTTCGTATTTCCGTAAGGAGACTCAGCCTTCTTGATCGGAGCCTGTTCTGTTACCGGCAATTCATCCGGCTGTCCGTATACCGTACACGAAGAAGAGAATACGATTCCCTCCACTCCGTGCTTGGGCATCAGCTCCAGCAAATTGATCAAAGAAACCAGATTATTACGATAGTACAGCAAAGGCTTCTGAACAGATTCACCCACAGCCTTGCTGGCTGCAAAATGAATGATCGCCTTTATACCTTTATATTTTGCAAACACGGCATCAAGTCCGGCAAAATCCAAACAATCCAACTTTTCAAAAGCCGGACGAATGCCTGATACCTTTTCGATATTATCTACAACATCTGCACTCGAATTCGACAAGTTGTCTACAATAACAACATCGTAACCTGCATTCTGTAATTCCACCACAGTATGAGAACCAATATATCCAGTTCCACCTGTAACTAAGATTCTTTCTTTCATAAAAAAATAGATATTTAGCCGTTAGCTTTTCAATACGAACGCAAATGTAGAAAAATAAATCAAGAAAAAACAGAAAGAAGAGAAAAAAATAAAAAAAACGCGAATGACAGCCCTTTTCGCGGCCATCATTCGCGTCCAAATTCACATTATGATCGATTAAATTTTCACTACACCCGAGAAGCCCATAAAGGCCATCGCCAACAAGCCGGCTGTAATAAGTGCAATAGGAGTGCCCTGCATTCCTTTAGGCACGTTCACCAGGCTCATCTGTTCGCGCAGACCGGCAAACAGTGTCAATGCCAATCCAAAGCCCAATGCTGTTGAAAAAGCATAAACCACACCTGTCAGCAGATCATAGTCTTTCTGGATAACAAGGATCGCTACACCTAGAATACAGCAGTTCGTCGTAATCAGCGGCAAGAATACGCCTAATGCCTGATACAAAGAAGGAGAAACCTTTTTCAGGATGATCTCCACCATCTGAACCAATGCTGCAATCACCAGGATGAAGGTGATGGTCTGCAGATAGCCCAGACCGAATGCGTCGAGAACATATTTCTGAATAAGGAATGTCACAATAGTGGCAATCGTAAGCACAAACGCTACTGCTGCCGACATACCCAGTGCCGTATCAATCTTTTTGGATACACCCAGGAACGGGCAGATTCCCAAGAACTGCGACAATACGATGTTGTTCACAAAGATTGCCGAAATAAATATCAATATATATTCCATACTTTCTTCAATTGATCGTTAAATTCATGATTCATTCTCCTTGTTTCAGGCCTTCTTCAAACGGTTTACCACAGCAATCAGATAGCCCAATGCGATAAATGCACCCGGAGCAAGAACAAACAACAGCATACCGTAGTCTTCTGGGAAAACAGTCAGACCGAATATCTTGCCCGTACCCAGCAACTCACGTACAGCTCCCAGAAGAGTCAGACCCAACGTGAAGCCCAGACCCATGCCCAGACCATCGAACATGGAAGCCAACGGACCGTTCTTGGCCGCAAAAGCCTCGGCACGTCCCAGTACAATACAGTTCACCACAATCAAGGGGATAAACAATCCCAGTGTTGCGTACAGTCCGGGAACATAAGCCTGCATAATCATCTGCAGCAATGTCACAAACGAAGCGATAACGACAATAAACGACGGAATACGTACCATATCCGGGATCAGATTCTTGATCGCTGAGATTACGACGTTGGAGCAAATCAGCACAAACATCGTGGCCAATCCCATGCCCATACCATTGATTGCCGAAGAAGTAGTACCCAAAGTAGGACACATACCAAGCAGAAGCACAAACGTCGGGTTTTCCTTGATAACCCCGTTCATCAATACTTTAAAATTGTTCATAGCTTTCTACTCCTTTCATTAATTAACGCTAACCGAGTCCGTAGCAGCAGAGTCGGCATCATTAGCAGGTTCAACATGTTTTTGTGTAGCGCCCGTTGCACCGTCGGCCGTATTCTGGCCAGCATAAGCCGCATAGGCCGCATTCACTGCATTCAGAAAAGCACGTGAAGTAATGGTAGAAGCAGTAATGGCATCTACCTGACCGCCATCTTTGCTCACGGTCAGGGGAGTCTCTCCCGGGTTAAGTCCTACGATATTTCCCTTATTTCCCTTCTTAAACCAGTCGGCAGCTTTCGAGCCAAGTCCAGGAGTTTCGGCATGAGCCAACAGAGAATAATCGATGATCTTGCCTTCGGCATCAAATCCGACCAATACTTTCAGTTCACCGCCAAATCCCATAGACGTAGCCTCAACAGCTGCTCCAATATATTCTCCGCCTTTTGTAGCCGGATAAACAGCATATTGTACTCCGTTCACTTCCTGAATTTTCTTTTCCGCTATCGGGTCATTGTCAAATCCGGGAACAACGGCGCTGACAGCGTCGCTCAATGTTTTGGCATTGGCTTGCGCAATGGGTTCTTTTGTCAGTTCATTGACATAAGCCAACAATGCTACAGAAACGGCAGTCACACCAGTGAGCACCAGTAACATATTCTTTAAGGATGATTCTAACTTTTTCATTTCTTTTTCGCTACCTCCCCAAAGCGTTTAGGTTTAACATATGTATTGATCAAAGGAGTGAATGCATTCATGATAAGAATGGCAAACGACATACCCTCGGGATAAGCACCGAACAGACGGATAATGACCGTCAGCAGACCAATGCAAACACCATAGATCAACATTCCTCTATGATTCATCGGCGAAGTCACATAATCGGTAGCCATGAAAATAGCACCCAGCATCAGACCACCCGAAAGCAGGTGTACCAGACCAGACGCATACTTTTCAGGATCAACCCAGTGCATGATCGAGCTGAATACAAATACTGTCACAAGAATCGATACAGGAATATGCCAGGTAATGATTTTCTTCCACAGCATATAAGCCAGTCCGATGAGCAGTGCCAATGCGCTGACCTCACCGATACAGCCACTGTTGTTACCGATCAGCAGGTGGAAAGACTGCGGCAGGTCGCTCAACGACATTCCGGGAGCACCGTTGATCACACCTTTCATAATAGCCAGCGGAGTGGCAGTTGTCGTAGCATCCGTATAAGCCATCAGTTGTCCTACTTCCGGCCAGCTGGTCATCTGCACCGGGAAAGAAAGCAGCAGGAATACACGTCCGGCCAAAGCAGGATTGAAAGGATTACATCCCAAACCGCCAAACGACATCTTGGCTACGCCAATGGCAAAAAGTGCACCAATGATGATGATCCACACAGGCAGGTTGGAAGGCAGGTTGAATGCCAGCAGCACACCGGTTATGATGGCCGAACCGTCTGTAATGGTTGTATGAGGGTTCTTCAGCAGATACTTGCCGATCACCCATTCGAAAAAGAGACAGGCCAGCACCGAAGTAGCAGTAACGATCAGTGCTCCCAGTCCGAAGAAATATAGCGACACCAGAAAAGCCGGGATCAGTGCCACAAGCACCCCGTACATATTCTTCTTCACGCTATCACCTCCATGCACATGGGGTGAAAGGGATACAATTAACTTATTCATAGATTTGTGCTAATTTATTTTTTTACTTGGCGTGCACGTATCATGGCACCGACCTTTGCCTTGCCCAGACGTATAAAGTCCAACATAGGACGGTTGGAAGGACAGGTAAACTGGCAGGAGCCACATTCTATACACGACATAATATCTTCTTTTTCCACTCTCTCGAAATCGCCATGAGCCGACACAGTTGCAAGCAAATAAGGTTCCAGACCCATCGGGCAGGCTCCTACGCACTTGGCACAACGGATACAGGGCTGAACACTGCCACGCTTGGCTTCCTTATCGTTCATGATAAGTATGCCCGAGCTTCCCTTGGCAGTAGGAACATCGGTATTCACCAGCGCCTTACCCATCATCGGTCCACCACCGATAATCTTACCGGTATCTTCCGGCAGTCCGCCGCAAGCGTCAATCAGCTGCTTCATCGGCGTACCGATACGAGCCAGGAAGTTAGACGGCTTGGCCAGCGACTTTCCGGTCACTGAAATCACACGCTCAAACAGCGGTTTGTTTTTCTGGACGGCCTGATATACCGCAAAGGCTGTACCCACATTCTGCACCACAGCTCCTGTAGAGATAGGCAGTGCACCGGCAGCCACCTGACGTTTGATGATGGCATCGATCAACTGCTTTTCACCTCCCTGCGGATATTTCACCTTCAAAGGCACAACCTCGATACCGGCATACGAAGCGGCAACTTTCGTCATCAGCTGGATAGCATCAGGCTTGTTGTTCTCGATACCGATAAAGGCCTTGTTCACCTTTACTGCCTTCATCAGGATTGATACGCCTACCATAATTTCTTCAGCGTGCTCCAGCATCAGCTGATGGTCGGCCGTCAGATAAGGTTCACATTCTACAGCATTGATAATGACACATTCGGCTTTGAATGCAGGCGGCGGACACAGCTTGACCTGTGTAGGGAAGCAGGCACCTCCCATACCAACAATACCTGCATCAGCTATTTTCTTCACAATTTCTTCGGCAGACAGGTTGCACTCTTTCACCAAAGTTTCACTACGGTCGATGCTTTCCTCCCACTCGTCACCTTCCACGTCAATAAAGATAGCCGGTTTGGCATAACCGCTGGCATCGATAACCGTATCAATTTTAGCAACTTTTCCACTGACAGAAGAGTGGATGGCCGCAGAGACAAAACCTCCGGGCTCGGCTATTTTTGTTCCAACCTTCACCATGTCACCTTTTGCCACAATCGGCTTTGCCGGCGCACCAATATGCTGGCTCAACAAAATCACTGCTTTGGCAGGGATCTCTGCCTTGACAATCGGCTGATGTGCTGAAAGTTTATTTTCGTGTGGATGTACTCCACCAATTGAAAATGTCTTCAACATACGATCTTGTATTTTAATTCGTTTATTTCTCTAATCTTTATTTCTTTGCATCAGCGGCCACTTCGGCAGCCTTTACTTCAGCGGCTTTCGGAGCCTCGCCCTGTGCGGCTTCTTCCGTCTTAGGTTTACGCGGCGGGAAGTTCAGCGCCACGATAGCTCCCTGCGGACAGGCTTCTTCGCACTTGCGGCACGACTTACATTTGTTATAGTCGATATAAGCCAGGTTGTTTTCCAACGTAATGGCCTCGAACGGACATACCTTCACGCACTTTCCGCAACCGATGCAGGCAGCCGTACATGCCTTACGGGCCACAGCTCCCTTGTCCTTATTGACGCATTGTACGTAAACCCGACGCGATTTCTTACCCTGCGGACGGATTTCGATGATATTACGCGGACAAGCTTTCGCACAGGCACCGCATGCCGTACATTTGGCTTCGTCCACTTCGGGCAACCCTGTTTCAGGGTTCATGCGAATGGCACCGAACTGACACGCTGAGACACAGTCGCCACATCCCAGACAGCCATAGCTGCAACCCGTTTCGCCTCCATACAGAGAAGACATGATAGCACAACTTTTAGCACCGTCGTACTGATTGATTCGAGGACGGTTGGCACACGTACCGTTACATCTCACCACTGCCACCATCGGTTCGGATGCAGCAGCATCCAATCCCAGGATTTCAGCGACCTGAGTCATAACAGCCTGTCCACCTACAGGACACAATTTCCCTTCCAAAGAACCAGCCTTCACACATGCGTCGGCAAATCCGCTACAACCAGGGTACCCACATCCACCACAATTGGCCTGGGGCAGCACAGCAGCCACCTTGGCTATTCGTGGATCTTCATACACGGCAAACTTCTTGGAAGCCACATAGAGCACAATCGCCGAAACGAGCGCTATGACTCCCAAAGAGATCACTGCAATCAGAATTACATTCATAGATCTGTTGTTTATTAGTTATTTATTTTAAATTAGTTAATCATCGGTTTGATCGAAAAGGAAAATTTCTTGCTCATCCGCGACCTGTTCATCCATAAGACACCATAGTACAATGCCAGCAACAAGAACGACACAAGCGCCGAAGACAATTCTTCCTTCCAAATACTCATAAAGACAAAAAGAGAAATTACCAAAATCAGGAAAGGGAATATAAAAGCATAGAGCACGGCCAATGCACCCATCGACACTTCTCCGACTACACAGACCCGATCCCCTACCCGATAAGAAGACGTATCTGTCACCGTTACATCAATCAGCTTTTCCTTTACGTCGGCCGAAGTGCAATGTCCCTTTATACTGCAAGCCGCACAAGCAGAAGTCTGAACAATCCGCACCTGAAGATGCGAATCTGTTATGTTTTCCACAATACCTTGATGTTCTATAGTATTCGCCATTTTGCAAAGTGAGCATTACAAATCGCGGCAAATTTACTCATTATTTACGAACTGCAAGGGATTAAATAGTTTTTTTGTGTGCGATAACGTTCATTTTTTGCATTTGAATGGTATTTATACTCATTTTACAATAAGCAGAGCCGATGAAATGCTCAAAATCACCCGAAAAGCCATTTCCGGGATTCTGCGACAGGGGGGGGAAAGAAAAAGGATGTTTTCCCCTCCGCATCGCATCCCGATACGGCAGAGAGAACATCCTTTTGTATTGAGAAGAGGGTGTGTCGTAAATGAAGATACACACTCTCCACTATCATTCTGACCAATCTTCAGCCTTCGCTTACCATGAATAGTTGATACCGAAGCTCAATAGTTCTTTTACCTGGAAATAGCTGTCACCCTCGGTCGGCAAACTACTGTCATCAAAACGGGCATGAATATAAAGCTTGGTCGACAGGTATCTGTTCAGCACAAAGTTGAATGTATTTTCCCATTCGATGCGCACCCACTCGTAACTCGTCAGGAAGTCAAGACGAGACTCCAGCGAAATCGAAGGTATGATCTGCCACGTCAAGGTCGGCTTAATCTGCGAACCGAAATTATGTTTCACCGATTTTCCTTCCTCCAGACCAAAGCTCACCTCATTCACCTCACTGTTGCCTACATAACGCATGGTCCACGTCAAAGGTGCCATGAACACAGACAGGTTTATCTTACTCTTCACCAGCTTATAATCCATACCGACACTGGCCGACCAGTCAGCCGGTGCCAGGAAAGACGAAACCAACGGTTCTTCGTTGGCCTTATAGCCATGACAGAACTGGGTCTTGAATTCGGTCGATATAGTATAATACCATTTCGAAGCAGCCTGAATACCCAGCTTGCTGTAGATGCGCAGCTGGTCGGTATTCACCAGAAAATCGTGAAACTTGTCCGAGGGTGCAGATGTAAAGCCCAGCTTGGCATCCAACAGACTTTCCCACTGGATCTTTTCACGGTCGTTGTAGTTGGCAAACATCTGCAGGTTGGCGAGCACCGAATTGGTACTTTCTCCACCCTTGTACCAGTTGTCCGAAATGTAGTTCTGCGTTATCTGCAACGAACCGTTTCCACCCGTTGTCCACCAGTTGGGTTTATGAATCACAACTCCTGCATCTTTCTTCACCGTCATTTTCTCCTGCGAGAACAGTTTGATGACAGACGGTTTGGACGATGCTTCCTTTTCGATGTCATCCTTGAACAGTCTTCCCTGATTAATCACATCCTCCGTCCGTGTAACCTTCCGCGGACAATGCACATAGGCCGACAGCAGTGTACGGTCTACCACCTCACCGATGCGGTCCAACGACGAAAAGCTCAGCGTATCGTACGGCAGCAGGTCGCGCGTCAGTTCGGGCACCGTATCCGGCTGCTGAAACTTCCACTCCAACGTAGAATAACGCTTCAGCGGACCATAAAAATACGTAAAGGGCACAAACATCCGGTAATAATACGGATTCCAGGCGATATAACGTTCCGAAGTAGCCGGATCGTTCAGATAGTTCAATATCCCCAGATACTTTTCATACAGCACGGATACAGTATCTACCTTATAAAGTGAATCCACCTTATTCAATTTCAACATCAGATTTTCCTTTAAGATTCCAGATAAGGTATCGACCTTTGCAGTATCCTGTACACTGGTCTTTACCGTCTTCCCTTTATCGGGAAGAGCACTTGTGGAGTTCTGCGCCATCAGCACCGATGGGAAAAGCATGGTGGCTGCCATTATCCACATACAAAAACGTCTATTCTTCATAAAGCCCTGATTTTATGATTTGAGCGCAAAAATAACTTAATTTTATATAGGAAACAACCGACAATAAGTTAAAATCTGCTCTTTATGCTGCTGGCGGCTTTACTTTTCTGCGGAATGAAGCCAAGTGGCAACCTCTGTAAATCCTAAACTCTACAGGGATATTAAATCCGAAAATCAGGTAAAATAGTCGTCTACAGCGGTTTTTCACAATTGTTTTTGCCAAACCTTATGAACTTCCTCATTTTTTTCATAATTTTGCGCTTTAAATTGAAAACAAATTAATTAAAAACAGTATAGCTGTGGGAGAAACAAAGTATATTTTCGTCACTGGTGGCGTTGCCTCTTCTTTAGGAAAAGGCATTATCTCATCCTCCATCGGTAAATTGCTGCAAGCAAGAGGTTACAAAGTTACAATCCAGAAATTCGACCCGTACATCAACATCGACCCGGGTACACTGAACCCTTACGAACACGGAGAGTGTTACGTAACTGTAGACGGTCACGAAGCCGACCTGGACTTAGGACACTACGAACGCTTTTTAGGTATCCAGACTACCAAAGCCAACAATATCACAACCGGGCGCATCTACAAAAGCGTTATCGACAAAGAACGTCGAGGCGATTATTTAGGAAAAACCATCCAGATAATCCCCCACATCACCGACGAAATCAAACGCAACGTCAAGCTGTTGGGCAATAAATACAAATTCGATTTCGTCATCACCGAAATCGGAGGTACCGTGGGCGATATCGAATCATTGCCCTACCTGGAAAGCATCCGTCAGCTGAAAAGAGAATTAGGTAAAGACGCCTTGTGCGTACACCTTACTTATGTTCCCTACCTGGCTGCTGCCGGCGAACTGAAGACCAAGCCGACCCAGCACTCGGTAAAAGAACTTCAAAGCGTTGGTATCCAGCCCGACATCCTCGTGCTGCGTACCGAACACGAACTGAATGCCAACCTCCGAAGAAAAGTGGCACAGTTCTGCAACGTTGACGAAGAAGCCGTTGTACAAAGCATCGACGCACCTACCATCTACGAAGTTCCTATCCTGATGCAGGCACAGAAGCTCGACGCAACCATTCTGAAGAAGATGGATCTGCCAGTGGGCGATACTCCGGGACTGGGTCCGTGGCGTGCTTTCCTGGAGCGCCGCCACAAAGCCGAGGCAACAGTTCCTCTGCACATAGCCCTGGTCGGAAAATATGACCTGCAGGATGCTTACAAGTCCATCCGCGAAGCCCTGTCACAAGCCGGTACCTACAACGACCGCAAAGTGGAAGTAGACTTCGTAAACAGCGAAAAGCTTACAGACGAAAATGTAGCCGAAGCTCTGAAGGGCAAGGCCGGTGTACTGATCGGACCGGGATTCGGAGAGCGTGGAATCCCCGGCAAGTTTGTAGCCATCAAGTACGCACGTACTCACGACATCCCCACTTTCGGTATCTGTCTGGGCATGCAGTGCATCGCCATCGAGTTTGCCCGTAACGTACTGGGATACGCCGACGCCAACTCACGCGAAATGGACGAAAAGACTCCCCACAATGTCATCGACATCATGGAAGAACAGAAGTCCATCACCAACATGGGAGGCACCATGCGTCTGGGCGCTTACGAATGCGTGCTGAAGAAAGGCAGCAAGGCATACGAAGCCTACGGCGAAGAGCACATTCAGGAGCGTCACCGTCACCGCTACGAATTCAACAACCAATATAAGGAAGAATACGAAGCAGCAGGCATGAAGTGTGTGGGCATCAACCCCGAGTCCGACCTGGTAGAAATTGTCGAAATACCTGCACTGAAGTGGTACATCGGCACCCAGTTCCACCCGGAATACAGCAGTACCGTGCTGAAACCGCACCCGCTGTTTGTTTCATTTGTGAAAGCCGCCATCGAAAACGAACGCGAATATGCTGCAAATGAAGATGCGAACGTAGAAAAATGACAACATCATTCATAGAAAAACTTTAAACATACTTTATTGACTACATGGACAAAAATACCATTACAGGTCTGGTTCTGATTGCCATATTACTGGTGGTCTTCAGCTTTCTGAGCCGCCCCAGTAAGGAAGAAATAGCAGCCCAGCAACGCTACTACGACTCCATCGCACAAGTACAACAACGCGAAGCCGATCTGAGAGCCAAAGCCGAAGCCGCACTGGCCAACGAGAAAGAAAAGCAGAGTCTGGACTCTACCAGCCTGTTCTTCAATGCCCGCAAAGGCACAGATACGCAGATTACCATCCAAAACGACGTAGCCCAGATTAGCGTCAGCACCAAAGGCGGACGCATTTCAGCAGCTACATTGAAAGATTGGAAGGAACAGGACAAGACAACTCCCGTCACCCTGTTCAGCGGTGAAGATGCTTCGATGAACTTCCTGTTCTACAACAAGAAGGAGACCATACAGACCGAAGACTATTACTTCACCCCCGTCAATCAGACGGATACAGCCGTAACCATGCGTCTGGCAGCCGATAGCGCAAGCTACATCGACTTCATCTACACCATGCATCCCGAAAGCTACCTGGTCGACTTCAAGATTCAGGCAGTGAACATGGACGGAAAGCTGGCATCAAGCAACAAGTCGGTCGACATCGAATGGTCGCAGCGTGCCCGCCAGATCGAAAAAGGCTATACGTACGAGAACCGCCTGGCCGAACTTACCTACAAAGTAACCGGCGAGAGCACCGACTACCTCTCTCCTTCGAAAAACGACGAGAAAGAGTTGTCCGAACCCCTCGACTGGATTGCTTTCAAGAACCAGTTCTTCTCTACCGTATTCCTTTCCGAATCGAGCTTCGAGAAGAGCAAGCTGGCGTCGAAACTGGAAGCACAGGGCAGCGGTTACATCAAGGACTATGCAGCCGAAATGAGCACCGCGTTCGATCCTGCCGGCCAGACACCTACCCAGCTCTACTTCTACTTCGGTCCTAACCACTACAAGACCCTGACCGCCCTCGACAAAGGACGCGACGACAAGTGGGAACTGAACCGTCTGGTCTACCTGGGATGGCCTCTCATCCGCTGGATCAACAAATGGTTCACCATCAACATCTTCGACTGGTTGTCCAGCTGGGGTCTGAGCATGGGTCTCGTACTGCTGTTTATGACGCTCATCGTCAAAGCCGTCGTATTCCCTGCCACGTGGAAGACCTACATGTCATCGGCCAAGATGCGCGTACTGAAGCCGAAAATCGACGAAATCAACAAGAAATATCCCAAGCAGGAAGACGCGATGAAGAAGCAGCAGGAAATCATGGGACTCTATAGCCAGTACGGTGTCAGCCCGATGGGTGGCTGCTTGCCGATGCTCATCCAGTTCCCCATCCTGATGGCCTTGTTCCTCTTTGTACCGAGCGCCATCGAGTTGCGTCAGCAAAGCTTCCTGTGGGCCGACGACCTTTCGACGTACGACGCGTTCATCAACTTCCCGTTCCACATACCGTTCCTGGGCAGCCACCTCAGTCTGTTCTGCCTGCTGATGACGGTTACGAACATCCTGAACACCAAGTACATGATGCAGCAGCAGGACACTGGTGCCAATCCGCAGATGGCAGCCATGAAGTGGATGTCCTACCTGATGCCTATCATGTTCCTGTTCATCCTGAACGATTATCCTTCAGGCTTGAACTACTACTACTTCCTCTCCACCCTGATCAGTGTGGCAACCACCATCATCATGCGCAAGATGACCAATGAGGAAGCCCTGCTGGCACAGCTCGAAGCCAAGAAGAAGGATCCCCGTAAAATGAAGAAATCGGGATTCGCCGCCCGTCTGGAAGCCATGCAGAAGCAACAGGAAGAACTGATGAGACAACGTCAGAACCAAGGTCGCAAATAAAATATCAGCCAACGGCTGCAAACCGGCAGATACCCTCTCCGCAACTTGCCAGCCTACGTGTCTGAGTGAATGACGCGGACAACATAGATTTTTATCCATCGCCCCTACGGGAAACGATGTATCATAAGAATTTGTGTATTCCGCGTCATTCTTATTCTAACCTATTCCAAAAACAATATGAAAACTACCTATCCTACCCACTACACCAACAAGCAAATCTGGCTCATAGCCTACCCCATCCTTATCAGCCTGATCATGGAACAGATGATCGGAATGACCGATACCGCCTTTCTGGGCCGTGTAGGCGAAATCGAACTTGGCGCTTCGGCCATCGCCGGCGTATTCTATACGGTCATCTTCATGGTAGCGTTCGGCTTCAGCATCGGCACCCAGATACTCATCGCCCGGCGCAACGGCGAAGCGAACTACAAAACCATCGGTTCGCTCCTCTACCAGGGCATCTATTTCCAGACCTTCCTGGCAGCCGTCCTGTTCCTGCTCTCCTACTGCTTCTCGCCCATCCTGCTGAAGCACATCATCGAATCGCCGCAAATCTACGAAGCAGCCAACAGCTACCTGCACTGGCGTGTGTTCGGCGCCTTCTTTTCTTTCAGCGCCATCATCTTCCGTGCCTTCTTTCTGGGCACCATGCAGACCAAGACCCTGACGCTGAACTCCATCGTCATGGTCCTGAGCAACATTGTCCTCAACTACATCCTCATCTTCGGCAAGCTGGGCTTCCCCGCGCTGGGCATTGCCGGCGCAGCCATCGGTTCGTCGCTGGCCGAGCTGATATCACTCGTCTTTTTCATCGTCTACACGCGCTACCGCATCGACTGCCCCAAGTACGGCCTCAACCGCATTCCCCGGTTGCAGCTGTCCGTATTGCGCCACATGCTCAACGTCTCTTTCTGGACCATGCTGCAGAACTTCCTGTCCCTGTCCACCTGGTTCCTGTTCTTCCTCTACATCGAGCATCTGGGCGAACGCCCGCTGGCCATTACCAACATCATACGCAGCGTCAGCGGCATCCTCTTCATGGTCATGATGGCCTTCGCATCGACCTGCGGCTCGCTCGTCAGCAACCTGATCGGCGCCGGCCACGCCTCCAGCGTGCACTCCACCATCCGCCAGCACATCCGTCTGGCCTATCTGCTGGTGCTGCCCCTGGCCTTGCTCTTCAGCCTCTTCCCCGAGCTGATACTGGGCATCTACACCGACATTCCCGAGCTGCGTCAGGCCTCCATACCTTCGCTGTGGGTCATGTGTTCCACCTACCTCTTCCTAATCCCCGCTAACGTCTATTTTCAGGCCGTTTCGGGCACAGGTAATACTCGCACCGCCCTCGGCCTCGAACTGTCCGTATTGGTCATCTATGTGGCCTATATCACGTTCATTATTCTCTACCTGCGCCTCGATGTTGCCCTTTGCTGGACTTCCGAGATCGTCTACGCCACTTTCATCTTCCTTTTCTGCTACTACTACATGCACAAAGGAAACTGGATGCTGAAGAAGATTTAAAGGCAGCGATGCCCCCTGCGAATCTTGCAATCTTGCAATCTTGCATCCTTTCTCACACACACCCACGCGTATGCGCGTACGAGCGCGTATATAAGGAGTGAAGAAGTTAAGGAGTTAAGAGGTTATAGAAGTTATGGAAGTTATAGAAGTTATGGAAGTTATAGAAGTTATCACTCCACTTTGCTCTGTTAGAAGTGAAAGCCGATAGTCTTGCAAAAGGGGGAAATTGGCAGCAACAGGCCTACTTGTATATTAACACTTTATGTTTTCACCTGCCACCTCCCCCTCCGGGTACTCACCCCCTCTTAACTCCCCCGCTATCGGGCGGGAACAGCCTTCTGATCCTGAAAGGTTATCATGGGCAAGAAGAACTCAACTCCTCCATTATCGGGAGAGAACAACCTTCAGGAAGGAGGAGTGTTTCAAAAACCTTTGTTTGGGCACATCCCCGAAAACTTCTTTCCCACTTCTAACTTCTGCAAGGCACCTGCCTCCCCTCCTTCGGGAAGGAGGGGTGCCCAATGGGCGGGGTGGTAGGCAACACGACACCTTATAATACGCGCGCGTACGCATGCGCGTGGGTGCGTGTGAGGAAGGATGCAAGATTGCAAGATTGCAAGATTCTACTTCCCCAGTTAGGAAAATATTTTTTCCTAACTGGGAAAAAAAGATTGGGCAGTTAGGGAAAAATGGGAATGGTAAATCTGTGTGATAGCTGATAAAAATCCTTGTTCTAATGGATAATCAAAATACGGAATATAGAAGGGGACGAGACGAAAGGTCATTTTGTCTTAATCCTTGTTCTAATGGATAATCAAAATACTATGAAAAAATTTATTTTTGCAGTAGTAGTAATTCTGTCTTAATCCTTGTTCTAATGGATAATCAAAATACGGAGAGATAACAGCCTATAACCCCGAACACCAGCGTCTTAATCCTTGTTCTAATGGATAATCAAAATACAAACAAGATTTTACATCAGTTTGTAACCTATGTTCTGTCTTAATCCTTGTTCTAATGGATAATCAAAATACTTCGTACAATGTTCAGAAGGTGGCTGTTCGCTCTGTCTTAATCCTTGTTCTAATGGATAATCAAAATACTTACAGTTGGGAGCTTTTGCTTGACAATTTGGAGTCTTAATCCTTGTTCTAATGGATAATCAAAATACCTCTCTTGGGAAAAGAAGCCGGTAGCCGTTTTAGCGTC